>JGI24891J29808_1000066_pt1 | contig 140737 bp, 140 predicted proteins | sample FreactcultuFSWF8_FD_29808 | JGI IMG/M metagenome (IMG submission 29808) | reverse complement strand
GTGGTCACCCACCGTAGTACTAATCTGCCGTTCAACTGCTTATGTATGGCAGAGCGGACGGGATGCCCAGTTTTCAGCTGACTGTGGCCGTACGTGAAAGATGGGCGGTCTGTTCACAATACGATTGTTTTGCTGCGCGAGCGAGCACTAGCACCACAGCACTGTCACTCATTGTAATCGAGCGTTCAACATCAGATTGCACAGGAAGCAAGAAGCCAGATCGACTGATTATCTGCTATTTGTGAAAAGTCACGACTACAGCAATGTGTCGCTCAAGTGTTTGAAGAAAATAATGCAAACCCTCTCATCGTAATCGTCACCCGTATGTGCTTCATCGTTCTCCAACCCAGAACACCCGCTAATAGCAAATCCAATCATGCAACGCCGAATTCCTAAGAGAAGAGAGAAAAGAATGATCCAGCGCAGGGATTTGGCTCTCCTACTTCTTCCTGTAGCCGTCAAGGCCAGGATCGCCGAACATGTGTGCCGGACTATGACTCTTTGTCATGCCGTCAAGCCCGGAGCCAGAGTCGCTTCTAAATATCTCAGACTGAGCATATGGATCAGACTCCCAGACTTCAAGACCTTCAAGTGGCAAAGACTCTCCGTGGGGTTTGTTGACACCATATTGGTGAAGCGCACCGTTGATTCCAGTGAGTGCCCATGCGAAAATAGCCTGCTCGCGGATTGAGTTCATAAAGTCGTCCTGGGCAGGGCCACCAGCTCTGACATGGTCTGTATGAGCGCTGAATGGTCCCAAAGACGGTGCAAAGTTTGTAGCAAAGGCTTGCTGTGGGCGTGCTTCCATTGGAGGAAGAATTGGCTCTGTTGCCCAAGGAGCAGCAAAAAGGCCGTTGTTGTGTCTCGTACGTGATAAGGTAGGAAGCATTGGACGCGCCCGTCGTAGACACACTACGAGACCATCGGATGTACATGAGATGACGGCTTCGAGCTCGATCGGCTCGCGGTTAATCTGAGGCCTAGTGCTGCCATCCGGTGAACTGACAGATGATGCGGCTGATGATTCCTCGGCCATAGAATCTCCAAAGATGGCCGAGTGGGTGTCGTGTGCGTCCGTGCTGTTCCCTGATGTGGTTCTGGAATTAGATATGTAGTCTGATGGATCAACATCCATACTTTCAGAGGCTGAATGAGAGCCGTTGATGTGAACACCTCCGCCAACTTCCTGGTCCACACTGCTGGCGGTCATCTCATCATCACTTTCCTCGTCCATCGGCGTCGTGGCGTCATCATCTATACGAGGATCACGGAACCAGAAGCGGAGGTAGGCTATCGAGTCGTTCGCCTTTGCGTTCTCCAGACACTTAATAGCATCCTGGAGACAGTTTTCGGAGATGCAATAGTAGAAACTACGACCTCTCATGGATTCGGCAGGAATGCCTAGAATTTCCTCAAGGCCAGCTGTCGCATACATGATGGTTAAGGTGCGAGTGAAACGATTCAGAAACAAGGCGGCTCGAGGTTCGTGCCTCTCCTTCTGGACAGGTCTTCTGAACTTGTCCGAGATGTGCGACAACATGTGGTAACGTGGGTCTCGTGGTGAAGACGAAAATAGACGGCGAATGATGGGTGCCTCTTCGGCTCGTTCTACAGAATAGGGTTAGCTGATTGGTGGCGTCGTGATGGCCAGCATGCCTTACTTTGACTTGGAGACCCCCTTCGGTAGATGGAGGTGCAAACGATCATAACATCATAGACAATGGTGAAGCAACATTCGACACCAGTCCATTGGCCCTCCTTGTTTTTCACCCGGCAGTATGATAGCACAGCGGCCTTGTCCATCTGTACACCCTTCTTGTGGAATGCTTGGGCGAATGGCAGTTCGTCTTCGGAGAAGAACTCCCAACACGAGCGATTGACGACTTCATCTGGAGTCCAGCCCAGGACATCGACAATGGAATCCGAGGAGTAGAGGACGCGAGCGTCAGGAGTAAGGTCTGTCAGAGGTGTTAGCGATTGCGTGTTGAGGTTGTGCGTCTTGCAATGGTACCGTGGATGGAGATGAAAGTCAAGTCCATGGTGGCGGTTTTTGGCGGGGTAGGAGGCGGCGGACAAGATGAGAAGAGATTGAAGTATCGGCTTCGACCAGGCGTGTGGATTAAGAGCGTCGGCAGCAGAATATGCAAGTTGCCACTATGACACTGCTGCTGCACGTCTTGGGTAGCGTCCGGGGGCTGCTCTGCAATGCAAAAATAGGGTCCTGGAGGAAGCTCCGGCACAATCTGAGTGGATACCGGGAGAAATAAGAGGGTGTGTCCTCGCGAAGAAGAAACGGGAGAGGTTGAAGTCTAGTAGTTGTCGAGGCGGCAAGAGTCGTCTTTGATTGAGAGAGGCATGGGTCTCGGGCTTATATATTGGCCTGACTAGTCGAGATGCGAGCAATAGCGAGACCGGCTCGGCGGTAGTGTGTCGGTGCTGACAGGATGTGGTCGTAGTTGCGCAACGATATACTCGGCTGTCTGTACTAGCGATGACAATCGAGTGCTGGAGGACGACTTGCGATGCGATGGTACAAGACAATGGGAAAATTGCGGCCGAGAAGAGGCAGAAGGCACTTGCACGGCCTGATCACGCTTTGCGGCTTGCCTTTCCACAACTGTCGTCGACGTCACACGAACACTACCACGTACTTGGCGTCTCGATTTCTTACAATCCTCGACTGGAGCCCAACTCTCTTCGCATGCCGAGTAGGGGAGATTGCATGGATGGAACGGCCGAATGAACACTCAACTCACTGTATGTGCATCCAAGTCGCAGCGTCAAGGCCAAGTGCGTCTGCACCCAAAAAGGCCTGCTGTACTTGTGCTGTGGTGCAAGCAATCAGAGCCCGGCAGTCGCTTTCAGCTGCCCTAGTTTGACACGGCTTTCGGCTCCGTTGCCCAATAAGGTCCAGGGATACTTAAGTACTGGGTAGCTGCGCTGGGCATCCCTGCTGGGACGACCTCTCATCGACGATTCCAATGTGTTAGAATCGCTGATTCTTGTGCTTCTTGTTTTATGGTGGCTTACTCAACTACTTGCTTACGCACTGCGTCTCTGTATCCGTACAAATCAAACAATTGCTTTCGTATCTGCGTCCGTGGTATGCAGCATGCGCATGATTGTAACGAGTAAACACAAGCGAGAATTCGCTTTGTTGATTGTCAATTTGGCGATCTCTCCCTCCGCGCGCCTTCCGTAAAATCACTTTCCACTCACACCTGCCACCAGCAAACGCGAAGTCGCTCGCTCTGCCCCGTCTCTCCGCATCCCAGTCATAATCGCCTTCTCACAGACAGCCGATAATCGATGAATTACTGATCAATCACTTTCACTCCCTGAGGCACAAACAATCTTTTGCGTAACACGTGCATTGTCCCAATCCGGCCTCTACCTGACCGACATGATGCAGCTTCTATTCTAATTGATACTTCCAACGAGCCTGTCCAACTCTCCAATCCAGCACATTGCCCTGGTTATCGCCCTTAGCTATGGAGTTTCCTCAAGTGAAAGCATGGCTGCGTCTTCCTGTACGTGTCTATTCTCCCTATATCTCGTGTACATCCTGCACAAAATTCAAGCATTCGCTAAACATATTAACAGGATGAGGAGAATAATCGTACGTACGCACAAACCCTGTCGGCAAACATTCCTCTCTTCACGTAGACGGTCTCACCTGATGATATCCTAGTCTCAATCTACGACGTGAAGTTCTGCCCCTACTTGAAGCCGGATGAGGATCCCGTTTTCGCCGCGGTGGCAGGAAGAAAAGTAAGCCCTAACCATATACTCCGGCATAGCACCTCTCAAGTGACTCGTAATAGATCTACATCTGCAAGCCTGTCTGCAAGTCGAGCACCTCGAAGACATACGATTTGGAAGCCCTGAGAGTCATCGAAGACCCTGATGTACGTGTCCAACACACTTGCAGTGCCAGCATAGTCCATGTCTTGTTCGATGCTTATGAACACATCCAGGAAAACGTCTCACTGAACAGTGTTGCATGGTCGCTTGATACCGACACCGATGAATCTCTCGTCTGCGTCGCTGGGTCTGGATCAAAGAGAATCAGCATCTGGAACGTGGTCACAGGAGACCTGGTTCGGGTAAGCTCATTGTAATGGCTTGCGAGGATTTAACATGCTGATTACTCACAACAGCACCTTCACGGACACGGCGGCGTAAGTGTGACCTCGAAAGATAGAGACTCGGATCGAGCTGACATGGAAAAGGATGTCAATGACTTGGTCATCTCGCCAGCATCACCACATGTGTTAGCCTCTTGCTCGGCAGATTACTCGATTAGAGTATGGAACTTGGATCCCAGATATCACAAGCAGCCCTGCGCGGCCATCTTATCAGGGGAGGGTCATAGACAGGCCATTCTCTCTATCGTATGTGGTCCTACCCATGCACTCTATACAAACCTGACAGGTAGTGCAGGATTTCCACGAAAACGGTAGATGGCTTTTGAGCGGCGGACAAGATACCCTGGTTTGTTTAGTGAGTACCTCCTGACTGTGGACGTGCAGCAGTTTTACTTACCCATGCAGTGGTCCGTTCCAGAGATATCTGACCAGAATGCCGGAACAGACAACCCGACGGTTGTGGTCTATCCCCATTTCGCTAGCAGTGGAATGCATTCCGACTACGTAGACTGGTATCGCGAACCAAAACTCCAAAGACTCGGTGGCTACAGTCGGCTAACAAGCATACAGTGTCAGGTTCTGGGGCGATCTGGTCATGTCCAAAGCCTCCACCGGAAACAACATCAAAGTCAAGAGAGGAGAGATAATTCTCTGGAAAATTGAAGGCTTTTCATCTGCCGACGACCACCCCCCAGATCCACCCATGCCAGGACAAGGCCATCTGACGCGCTCGGCTTTTGGTGGAACCTTCTTACGTCTGTTGACCTTTGATATGGTGGCCATAGAACCATTCTACATGCGATTCGGGCTCTTCAAACGACCAGGTCAACGCCCTATGCTCGTTATGGGTAACATCCGAGCCCGGTATTCCTTTTGGGATCTTCAACGCTTCGAGGAACGTGCGACTACTGGCAAAGAATCCACTACTGTCACCAAGGATGAGAAGAAGAAAACATCTCTCGCTAAAAAGATCTTGATTAAGCGGATACGAGCCCGTGGTAACGCCACTCTATCAACCAATGAGAGGGATCAAGGGAGCAGTGATTCAAAAGGTAAGTTGCGCTACCACTTCACGTCCGCCTCGAACAATATACTAATGACATGGCTCTCCAGCTCAAGTCCCAATCCGAGCGCCTGCCCCTCGTCCTGCCCCTAAACATCCATCTCTAGCGTTCGTGGCAATGCGCAACTCAGCAGAACTCGCCCTCCGCAACTCCACAGACCTCTCCCTGCGCAACACAACAAGACCCTCAACAAGAACTTCCACCAACCCTCCCCCTACAAAACCACCCCCTCCCACTTCCGCAGCCATGCCCACCCCAGCTCCCAGAAATCCAGCAAAAGGCAAAGGCAAAGCTACAGATCCAACCGCACCTCGCACCCACGCCATGAAGAATTACATCCGACACGCCGCTCATAAGACGACGGTGGTCCAGTGTCCGGTTGATTTCGCCTGCAGAGCTGTCGAGTGGAGTCCGGATGGTAAGTGGTGTGTTGCGGTGGGTGATCATGGTATCATGGCTATTTTCGGACGATGGATGCCAAAGTGATGGAGATCGAAAGGTTTCATATTGATCAAGAACGAACAAGTGGGAACTACGATGTGGTATAGCTAGGGATCGAGGACTAGGTCATCGATTATGGTTTGGAGGAAGACGTGGCATTAAGCTCTCGAAGTATCCATCTACGAACGACCTTAATCGATGACAACAAAAAACATCGATCTACTGTTCACAGGGACTCTTAAGTTCATTCGTCTCTAGGAAAGGATCATATGAAAGTGGAGAGGGAATAACATATGTCTATCAAGAACACTACCTAGGCTAGTAATACCAAAACACACACCCTGCCCTAAGATGCTCTACTGTACCGCCACCCTCCTACCCTAACCCTAATATCCATTTCACAATCGTCCACACCACGCTCACAGGCCAAAGCATTATCGCCAACACTCTGCCCACAGCCGTACCTATGCGAACCACAATGGCAATACAGCATAATATCATGATTACCCTCAATGCTGTGAATGCCAATGCCTTGATAGCTTGCCAGCGCTCGATAGGTTTGGTTGCCGAATCGGAGAGTATGTGTATGGCCTGTGTGATACCGATGCTATGGCTTTTTGAGGATCCATCAGGCCTAGGTGCAGATCTGCAAAAGATTTGGTTGATAGCCCACGCTAGGAAGCCGACGACTTGTGTTTCGAGAGGGGAAAGCGATTCGGCTACTGATGTACCAGAAATTGAGGGAGTGCTCTGATGACTCGGGTAAGGTGGCGGCGGTGTAGCGGTATACACGCGAGGACTGTGTGCGGTCTTCTCGGATGAGTGATGGCCTTTCTTGACCGAACCATCAGGATGAACGACGCGAACTCTAGGCAACTGTCGCAGATCCTGGAAGCGTGATGTGTTTGAGTTGGCCCGTCCGCGTTCAGCGCCACCCATGGTCGGACTATGAGCTTCATTATCATGTGAAGATGTTGGTGTCGTCACATCCACACCAGAATCTCTGCGCTCATACCCAGGAGCAGTCGAGCATACAGGTCTGCGAGACAGTTGTGGTGAGTGTGGCTTTTCGAATGCTGGAAACTCGGATAGAGTTGGTGAAGATGTAACTGATTTGTCTTGCCCTACGGTGGTGTGTTGCTCAGCGGGTGATGAAGACCGAGGGTTGCTAAAGTCTCGAAGTGCCTTTGTCGCTTGAGCAAACTTACGAGGACCGGCACCGATACTGTGCATTCTTCCATTCAATCCTTCTTTCTGCGAAAGACGCTGTGCTTTGTCTTTGTAGTATTGTACTGCTCTGTCCTGATCTTCTTGACGGTATGGTTGTGGGTCTTTGGCGGTTGGCATAGGTATCACAAAGCTATCCTCGCTTGCGTGAAAATCTGCTCTTGTGGCCGACGAGTTGGCTGTGTTGAGATTCGGAGATCCCGCTTCTGTGTCTGGTTCCATGTTCCATCCTGTCGAGTCTTGACGCCATCTGCCTCTTGGCCCTGCAGGTTTTGGTCTGCTCACTACCGGGCTTCGGCGCTCTGGAGACTTCACTCTCGTAGGGACCTCGGATGAGTATGCTTGTCCATCTCCGAAGAGTGATAGCGCTTCGGCAGGGGATATGGGTGTTCGAGGAGTCAAGTTCGTGACGACGCTTGGGCTGATTCTAAAGCGAAGGTGCAATCAGTATTGTGAATCGATGCAAAGGCACGACTCGTCGAATGGGCAAGGCTGGATCACTGTAGTCTTTGTACACTTGCTTGACTTACAGGCCAGTCCTAGGATTTGCCGCTCGTGCTGTGAGATAGTCGTCGGTACCCTTGATGCCCATGCCCGAAACTGCAATGTGTAAAGGCGATACTCTAGGTGAAGTGCGGAGTGTATTTCTTGTCCACGCTCTTCTTTCTGTATGAAGGTGTGAGTTTGGGGATTTGGAAGTGTTGGTCGATGAAGTTTGGTTCTGCAAAGATAGTGAATTGGAATTCTGAGCAGATAATCGAGCAAGCAAATGATGAAGTCGCTGGGTGACGATGTCCGTATTTCTAACTTCCATGGATGGGAGGAATGTGGTTTGGTTGACATCGCAACCACCAACGGTCTGGATTCCCAAGCTGACTGTGGGGGAGCTCCTCCCGACGCGTTGCTATCTTCTATCGCAGCTTCCAAAACTTGAACTTGTGACGTGACAGTTCTAAACTTGAGGACCGTTAGAGAAGGCGTCGCAATTTTGTGAGTCGCAATTTCGGCCTTGTCGGATCCTCATATGTCCCCAATCGCATCGACTTCCGCGTACTGCATCCATTGATCGTTGTTGGCTTTCTTCCAAACCTGGACAAGACCATCGTCGCCAGTAGATACTAGTAGATCGCCTGTTCATTACAATCAGCTTATGCACCTCCGACGGTCCTCTCAGGGACACTTACCCATTTGTGAGAACCCAACTCGCCAGACTGCACCACTATGGGCAGAGAGCTCTGCTACAAGTTTTGCTTCCTGGTTGACCCTTCCAGGACGATCCTGTTCTTCATTTCTGCCGCCGCGTGGTCCTCCAGCTAGTCCAGCGCCTATACCTGATTGATGAGGCTTAGGAAAAGTCGGTGACTTCAGACCAGAATGGGGGTCATTGGTGCGCTTGGGCTCGGATGCCGACGTCTCTGATATGCCTGGAGTGTGCAATTCGTACACGCGAACGATTCCATCTTTGCTGGCAGTCGCAATCACGTCGAAGCCACGCATTGAGCCATTTGCCCAAGCGACATCTCGTATCAATGCGTCTGATCCGCGTACCTCTGCAGCTGTGTAGAACTTGCGGTCTTTGTCGGTGCGGAATATCTTGACGGTATCCATTACCGAGACAGCCAATGACAGACTCTTGCGATCCAGTCCAGCCATGATAGCAGGCCAGGCTGGCAGTTTTTCGTGATGCCAGCTCAATCGGAAACCAGTCTCTTCTGTCCTCTGTGGTGTTTTGCATAGGTAGTCTTGCCATAGGATCTGCCATTCAGACAGGTTGTCATGATCCACGGGCTCACAAACTGTCAACTGTCCATCGCGAGAGATCATGGCCAGGTAAGTTTCAGTGCCGATGTTTTTGAAGTCCAGAGACATGTACGGCACTCTTGTCGCCGAAGGTTGTTGGTAGATGCGCTTGAAGCGACGGCCTGAGAGGGGTGCTTCAAGCACATCCTCTTGCCATATCCGTAATAAGCCATCTTCTCCAATGCTTCCTATGATTTCGCCCACAAACGGACCGTTCCATTTTACCTACCTAGAAGTCAGATATAGACTTGACGATCAGCATCCGGCGGGCAAACTCACATCTGTCACCTCCGCATCGTGAGCTTTCCAAACGTCGGTCACTGTCCAGCCATCGTCTTTTCTGTCCCAGACCTTCAAGCGATGATCGGAAGACGCAGTCACCATACGAGTACCATAGAAGTTGTAATCTACAGCCAGAACAAGGTCATGGTGTCCGTGGCTGAAGTGGTGGAAAGAACTGTTAGTAGCCATGCCAAACACTGTCACAGGCCCGCTTCGTTGGCACCAGAGTGCGGACGCGTCAACAACACGTATCCAGATTTGATCGGGTGTTCGTTGATGTAATCGGATGTAATTACAACAGCTTGAATCTGAAGAAGTTCGAAGATGTTTGCATGTCTATGAGAGTGTAATGGGAAGTGACCATCGAAGTGCTGCGATTCGCGCTCGTTTTAGCTTCGGATTTAAGCGGGCTCAAGAACTTCCAGCCACTCATCGAGTGACACCAACTACCCAAACATCACACCCACTTTAGCATTCATAGAACTTGGATAGATGAAGATGTTGGAAAGTTTTAATACATTCGTAGATTTTCCTCTAATAGGATATGGATATACATGAAATGAAAACTAGGTGGCATAGCCACTGGTGATATCAAAACAACAGCAAAATCCAGATGGTCTTATCTGGTAAAGAACCCCTTTTCGCTTTTTCCCATGGCATCACGTAAAACTCCGATGAAGCAGATGTTCGTTGCATTGACGTAAAGCTCTACCACTCAAGAGGCTCGCTCTTCTCCTCACCGCGGTTGGTCTTTGGTACCGGGGCTGCCTCAATCTTGACGGGACCCTTGCGGTCGCGCTTAAGGAATCCAGAACCGTCGAGCCAAGGGGTCTCCTCGGTACGTCTGCGCTCGAACTTGACAATCTTGTCATCCATCTGCATGGTAAGACCAATGTCGTCAAGACCGTTGACAAGGCAGTGCTTGCGGAACTCCTCGACGTCGAAGGAAGAGAGTACAGTGCCGTCGGCCTTCTTGATCTGCTGGTTCTCAAGGTCGACCTCGATGTCGGAACCTGTGCTGGCTTCGTCGAAGATCTTCTTGAGGACTGCTTCGTCTCCAATGCGGATTGGAAGCATGCCGTTCTTGAAGCAGTTGTTGAAGAAGATGTCACCGAATGAAGGGGCGATAATGCAGAGGATGCCAAAATCGAGGAGGGCCCAGGGAGCGTGCTCTCTGCTGGAACCACAACCGAAGTTGGGACCCTGTACAACAAGAATCTTTGCATTGCGGAAAGGCTCCTGGTTGAGGACGAAGTCCTTGTTCTCGCTCTTGTCCTCGTTGTAGCGCCAGTCGTTGAAAAGAGCTGAGCCAAGACCAGAACGCTTGATTGTCTTCAAGAACTGCTTAGGGATGATAGCATCGGTGTCGACGTTGGAGCGGTCGAGGGGTGCAGCAAGACCCTTGAGCTGGGTGAACTTGGGCATGCCAGTTGATGTGGTAGGAGCACCGCTAGAGACAGTGTTGCCTTGAGAGGTCTCGTCGAGGTCCATGATTTCCTCGAGGTCGGCATCGCTCTCAGGTGCTGCGACCTCAGGCTCGGCAGAAACCTCGCGAGGGGCCTTGCCAGTGACCTGTTCGTAGCCATCAAGCTTGCGAACATCGGCGAGCTTGCCAACAAGAGCACAGGCGGCAGCCATGGCGGGAGACATCAAGTGAGTACGACCCTGAGCACCCTGTCTGCCCTCGAAGTTACGGTTGGAGGTGGAGGCGCAACGCTCCTTGGGAGAAAGAATATCAGGGTTCATACCGAGACACATGGAGCAGCCAGCCTCTCTCCACTCGAATCCAGCATCGATGAAGATTTGATCGAGACCCTCGGACTCGGCACGCTGCTTGACCAGACCGGAGCCAGGGACAACCATGGCGCGCTTGATGTTGGAAGCGACCTTCTTGCCCTTGACAATACCAGCGGCAGTGCGAAGATCTTCAATACGGGCGTTGGTGCAAGATCCGATGAAGACCTTGTCCAAAACAACCTCCTCCATGGGGGTGCCGGCAGTGAGTCCCATGTACTCAAGAGCTCTGATGCAGGCCTTCTTTCTGTTCTCATCCTGGAAGTCATCGGGGCCGGGAACAACACCGTCGATGGGAATGACGTCCTGAGGAGAAGTGCCCCAAGAGACGGTGGGTGCGATGTCCTTGGCATCGATGAAGATGTCGTAGTCGAACTTGGCACCCTCGTCGGTCTTCAACGAGGACCAGTAAGCGACAGCCTTCTTCCACTCGGGGCTGTCAACCTTGGGAGCAAGGGGCTTACCCTTGAGGTAGTCGAAAGTGATCTGATCGGGTGCGATCATTCCAGCTCTGGCACCTCCCTCAATGGACATGTTGCAAATGGACATTCTGGCCTCCATGGAGAGACTGCGGATGGCGGAACCGCAGAACTCAATGACACAGCCAGTACCGCCTGCAGTACCGATTTGTCCAATAACGTAAAGGACGATATCCTTACTGCTGACACCGGGTGCGAGCTGGCCATCGACCTGGACGCGCATGTTCTTGCTGCGCTGGGTGATGAGGGTCTGGGTAGCGAGCACGTGCTCAACCTCGCTGGTACCAATACCGAAAGCGAGGGAGCCAAAGGCACCGTGGGTGGAGGTATGACTGTCACCGCAGACGACTGTGGTGCCAGGGAGGGTGAAGCCCTGCTCGGGGCCGATGATGTGAACAATTCCCTGTCTCTTGTCTCCCATACCGAAGTATGTGAGGTTGAACTCCTTCACATTGTCCTCGAGAGTGGTACATTGTAACCTCGAGTCGTCCTCCTCGATGAATGTTGCAGCATTCTTGAAGTTTTTCCTTGATGACGTAGGGACGTTGTGGTCGGTGGTGACAAGAGTGCAGTCGGGTCTTCTCACTTGTCTGCTGGCATTTCTGAGGCCCTCGAAGGCCTGAGGCGATGTGACTTCGTGGACGAGATGTCTGTCGATGTAGAGCAAGATTGTGCCATCGTCTCTCTCGTTGACGATGTGGTCTTGGAAGACCTTGTCGTACAAGGTTCTGGGTCCTTTTACGACGCCGGGCATTTTGGCTGTGGGGTGCTTTTTAAGATCAATTGGTTGGATGGAAGGTATAGCGTAGAGTCAATACTGAATAATGGTAGAAACGTGGGTATCAAGGTGAAGAAGAAGGGGCAATGGGGCAGAGGAGATGTTTCCAAACGCTTCCAGCTCTAGTTACTTGTACTTAGTTTCCTGCGATCGCTCTATGACCCAGCCTCCGATCTTCGGCCTCTGGAGAGCTCTCTGACAAAATTGCCACACTCTATTGGCCCATCGGTCCCCCACTGTGCCACTTTCGTCCTGCGGAGATCTGCTGCCGAGATCGGGCTGCAGCGTCACCTTCCCGAACCTTGCGTCAAGAGTGAATATCGAACGCTCTACAACTTCTAATCAGCGTCCCCACGACGAATTCCGCCGAAGAACACACCAGCGCTATCTACAATCTCCTCTGTGTTCGCCATCGATTCTGGACCAAAGGTCAGCAAAGCTACCACACATCTCCGATACCGCACACGTCCCTCCCTCCACCTTCACATTGTCGTGATGGTTATCTGTTTACCACCAACTTGACTCACAGATGATCAGGAGAGTCACTCCGCACCTGCCCAATCCAGAAGCTGGACACTCGTATCCAGAATTGTTGGAGACTTGACCACTCGTTCGCCTATCTCGCAAGCCTATCGATTTCCGAGCAATGCACAAGGTGCAAAGCATCTCACTGCCGATTTCTGCGATTACGTATGGTCGTGTAGAGTTTACCTCATCGAAACGGACCCCAAGTATTTCCTCCTACGAGCTCCCCGCCCTAGGGCGTGTTTTTGAAGTGCCGCTGCAATGCGCGTCTGGCCGTGAGCTCTACACATGTAAGAATGCAGCGATACTAAGAACAAGACAATGAGATACTCCTGATCCATGACTCAAACAAAAAAAGGTTCACGCGTGTGAATTGCATGTATGTATTCAATGTATGCACAAGGATTATATGGCAAGGACTACAGATTGTCCTGTGAGAAAATGACCAATGCAAGACGATGTCTGACTGCCAGACCAATGAGGCCTACAAAGGTCTGCATGGCCAAAATTTCGACGGCGAGGCGATCCTCTCTCTTCGGCCCTCTCCACACAAGCCAAAGATTGAGAATGGTCAAGTTCGTGGTAGATACCACAGTTCCCTTTTCGTCCGTCTCGACACGCAACAGCTTCAGAGTATCCAAGATCTTTAGAACTTCACCAACATACTTGTTCAACGGCTTGTCCGCAGTGAATGTGGCCTTTGATGGCTCCAGAAGACCAGTGCGAGTGTTGAATCGCGGCAAGCGATGGCGAGGACAGGGTACAATGTGGAAGAGTTGCGGGGCCGAGTAGATGAAGTTGAAAACCTGAGGGATGAACAAAAGGATCAACGTCTTGCTGAAGTGGCCCATGATCCCGACCACAGCGAAGACCATGCCAGCAAAGTAGCAGTATGTATCACCAACAAAGACCTTTGCAGGGAACCAGTTATGCTTGAGAAGCGCAAAGGACACTCCGAGGAATGGCAACAATAGGTAGACCGAGAAAAGGTGAGAGTCTGTCGCAGGGTGTAGAGTAGGAGTTGAAGGAACCAGATAAAACGCGTCATTCAAGAGAATGAGCATGGCGATAACGATGGACTGAGCGACCTCAATGCCGTTGATACCGGCAAGGATGTTGATGCTGTTGGGACAGAAGATGGAAATGGCAGACATGTACAGGTAGTACAACGAGCCAAGGTCCACGAGCTCTCCAAGGTAAGGCCTGAGTGGAATGGGAACCACAACTTGAGTGACACCAAAGTCAACAAAGTACAATCCCAGGATAGGAAGTGACGCAAAAGCTGGAATGAAGAACTTGTGTCTCCATCTGATGTCGAAAAAGTCATCGATAATGCCGAGGATGATAACAGTCGCAAGGGTTCCATAAGCAAAGCCGTATGATGCAAGCTATTTTGGTCAGCCTGTGCCGAAAACATGGCGGCTTGTTGTTCTCACCTTCTCGAGAGGGAAGCGATGTAAAAATCGACCTGTCTCGACAATCTGAGCCTCAAGTACGATCTCCTTGTTGCCGCCTCCTGACGTTGCTGCTACGATATCGTGCTTGAAAGCAAAAGGTAGGAAGGTAATGATGCACAACAAATATACAAGTGCACTGACCAAACCCATCATCTCTGGACTGTGTACCATGAATCAGTATTGGTATCATTATCATCGAAAGAGGAGGGTACTAACAGCTCAATTGGCTGCTTCTTCGACATGTCCTTTCCTTTCCGTCCCGCTCGGATGAAAGCATCTCCAGTCCATCTTATGATCGCATAGGATGAAGAAAAGGCCAGACCACTCAATGCAAGCGATGCAAATACAGGGGCTCCATCGCTGCTCCAGGTGTTAGAGAGTACGCCAAGGCTTGCTGCAGAGCAGGCCAGTAATGACCACGCCTCGGTGTTGCTGAGTTGTCCAGTCATGTTGATGGTGAATCCGGGCTCAATTGCTCGAATCCATTGACGTGATCTGCCCCTGGGCAAAGGTTGAGGAGATTGTGTCGCACGGCGAGTATTTGTAAAAGGTGTCAACTTGCACATGTTCGTGGCGCTTTAGGGTTAACGCCGCTTAGATCCGAGGCTAAGATAAACACGTCGCGGCACTCAAAAGATCGATTCACTTCCAATATTTCACGACATGGGGACATTATCATGAGAACTGCTTTTACATGGGCTAAAAGAAAAGGCAGAGCACTTTTACAAGCCAGGCGTGTCGGCGATGTTGACGACATATCTCACCGCACTGGCCTTCCCTTCCTTCAAGTCGACCAACGCCTGTTGGACACCATTCAACCCATCGCGAACCACCACTTGTGCCTGAGCCCGGAACCATCCATCCTCGAGTCCTTTGGCAATGTACCGAAGACTGACACACCCAAGATCTTTCAGCTGGTCATGAACATCCCCAACCATGACAGTACTATGCTTGACGTGAGCCGGGATATTCTTGAACCCATTCATGTCTTGCATCACGAGCGCGATATGGCCACCGGGCGGCATCACTTTGCCAATGGTGTTGTAGGACGTCTCGTTGGCAATGCAATCATATGCATGGCACAGCTTGTTGTCTCCGAGTGCGGTTTCAATGTCCTTGTCGACTGCATCGCCGCGGTAGTCGATGACAGTATCGCCCTTGCTGCGGTCAAGAAGCTTCTCGACGTGTGATGAGGAACGGCCGGCGATGCAGATGATCGGGTGAACATTGGATCGAATGGCGAGCTGCAGGGCATAGTATCCGACAGTACTGGAGGCGCCATAGATCAGGAGCGGCATAGGTTTGTCGGTGTTCTGTCGAGGTAGCCATGGCTGGGGTAAGTTCAGTCGCGCATACAGGCCCACGACCGAGGTAAGGGCGGGTAGAGGAACAGCAGCACCTTCCTGGAAGCTAACCTTCTCGGAAATACGTGCAGTGGTGTGAGCCCACGCAATGGCATACTCAGCATAGGAGCCTCCGGTCGTCATCATTTGGTGGAAAGCAATGACTCGATCGCCGGCTTTGAGATCAGTGACATCTTCGCCGACCTCATGGATGATGCCAGCAATATCGTCTCCTTGGTTGATCTCGGTCGTAGTACTTTCCATCCCCTCGGCAAGTTTCCTACCAAGCAGTCAGTACATACTACGAGGAGTTTAACTCGGTTCAAATGTCACTCACCAATCCTTCGGGTTGCACCCACTGTATGCAACCTTGATGGTGACCTGACCGGCCATGGGTCGTGGAATTGGTGCATCGATAACCTTCACGGTTGGTCCTTTGAAAGTGATGGCTCCTTTCATGATGGCAAGATGGAATCTCTCCGAGATCTGGTAAGAATGAAGCTTTGGTTGAGATGTAAAGATGTACATTGAGCGCGATTCCTATTGCTTTATACTAGTTCTACGCAGCTTTTCAGATCTACCGCTCCATGCCACGGTGCCTGATGACATGACACTGCTCGTTGGAGAACGGAAGTAAAGTTAACGGGCAGTCTGATTCGTTGTGCTCGGTCCGGATGCTATCCGAATGTGGCCGTCTCCGGCTTACAAATTTACATGAGTCGAGGAGCATCAACCACGTCTACCATAAAGCGCTACAGAGCATTGGGAATACAAGACTGAAGATTGGGCAAAACCTGGTGATATCGTCGTATCGTGGTCATATAGCGGGGCCGCACGACACGATTTGACCCTTGCTGTTTGTTGATCATAAATAGAGAACAGGGTCACCCCAGATACAAAGCAATGGTTGAAGTCAAATGTGATTGATCACCGAATAGATTCTGCTAACCTGGGGCGTGACATTGTTTAGCTGCTCTGAGAAGCCGGTCCAGGGAGAAGCATGTGCACGTAGAAGCTCTTTTCGTCCTCTGCTTGAGCTCAGTAGGCGATTTCGTCGATATGTGCAAGGGAATGGTGGGACGTGATTTCTACTCTCTGCTCTCTGACCTCTTGGACTTGACTCTAGATTTGGTTCTGCTGGCTGATCGTTTGGTAATGGGGGTGGTTTGTTCAAATCTGCGACCACGTTCATTCCAGGGCGCATGTTGTGGTTGACCTTGAGCATCTAACCACCAAAGTACCTCATCACTATGCCCTCTTCTTCTGCTTGCTCGACGTTCTGGTTTACGATTTGCTAGCGGCAAGGGTCTCTGAAGATGTCTTCTGTCGTCGTCTTTGCTGCTGACGAATCGAACTTTGCGTGAAGTTGGCATGGTGAGTTGCTGTTCTCAAGATGCTAAAGGGAGGTGAACTCTGCGGGTAGACAACGGAGAAGTTCAGACCGACAGGGATGAAGTTGGAAAAGTATTTTCGTTAATGGGTATGAAAAGCGCCCCCTTACTCTTACATATGCTTGATCTGATGAACCTCAGATCCCGATGCGGCGGTGTTATGGACATTCTTTGTGTGTCAAATCCCGCCATTGTTGACAACTGTAGACCCAAATCGACATGTACCGTAGAGAGAATGAAAGAAAGCCAAGGTATTTGTACAATGAGAAAATTGGTAAGGTATGAACAAAGAGCTGCTGACGATTACCAGCCCTGCTTCCTCATCTTGTTGACCATCTTGACAGTGCCACGGAAGGACTCCTTGAAGCGTCTACGCCAGCGCTCAGAGTGCAGACGCTTCCTCTTGAGACCCGGACGCTCGTGGAAACGTTGCTTGTTGAAGTCGGAGCGGACCTTGTTTCTGCCGCACAAAGCTTCGACCTGACGGAAAGCGCGGCCAACGTCACCACCGTTCTTGACCAGGACGGTCTTGCCGAGAGTAGGACTAGGGGTGAAGTCAAGGTCTCTGACAGGCTTGATCTCGGGTCTGTAAAGCATGTCGTTTACGTTTGGTCTGTTTTTCAAACCAAGGATAAAGTCATCCATAGAGGTCTTGTTTTCTCTGGCAGGGGAGACGCGATTTTTGTCCTGAGCAGAAGGCGTGGCGAAGCGGGAAGTACGTTGTTCAGCGACATTGGGGACGCCTTTTGAGCCATCGAGCACACTGTCCATCAGATCGATCATGGACGGTGTCTCATTGCGTTGTTGAGCAGGTGCGGGAGCCGGAGCAGGGGCGTCTGATGCGGCAGCGTCTTCTCCAGCGGTAGCAGAAGTGTCGTGGGACCGCGTCTCTTTCTCTTCCTGTCTGAGCTGGCGTATGAAGGCCTCGGGTTGATCTTGACGCAGCAGGCGGCTGGTGGTGAAGGAGCGTGTGACGAATGGGGAGGATTGGGAGCGGTATAGCGGCGACGAGTATAATGATAGTGGCCTGCAGCGCATCAGCGCTCGGGCGGCGGCCTGTGACAACTCCATGGTGCGTGATGTGAGAGGGACAGAGGGACAGCACCGTGTCGCTGATGCTCATGACCCGCGACTTTTCTAAATGCCAAGCGTTGCGGGAGACATTGACAAACCGCTTTGGCAGTCTCGACTCTCGAACAAGAGAACCTTGGAAGCTCCTTCCTTCTTCATCAACTTGTCCTTTGTGCGCCATGGCTTACAATAACTATGCCCGTATGATCATTCCGAACTAACCATGTCTCCGTCTAGCACACGCTAATTGTTCACAGCGCCGGGATCGTATGGCAGGCCGCCGTATGGAGGTTTCCCACCTAACATGGGCCCTCCGCCAGCCATGGGTGCGCCTCAATCCTCACTCAATTGCATGTTTGCATGCGCTGACTATGTATCCTCAGGTGCCGCACCTGGCATGTCGCCTCCTCCAGGCATGAGCCCTGCTGCCACCCCTCTTCCTGGCCGTCCTTCCTCAGTCGCTGCGCCCTTCGCTCCGCCGCAAAACTTGCCCGACATCAATTTCAACGCTCCTGTCATTCGTCTCGGTGTCAGCCAGTCCAACTCCAAGCCCTCTCCCTACGGCTATGATTCGCGCGCCACTGATAATGCTTCCGGTAACCGCTCCCGTCAAGGTCTAGGCGCCGACCAGAGATTGCCTCGCGAAACCGTTCAACTCGTCCCCCCTACCTTGGAAGAAGTTAGCAGAACCATTTTCATCGGAGGCTTGGTTGAAGGTGTCCCCGATGATGCCCAGCTTGAGGATATCTTGGGTGCTGGTGGTCAAGGTCCTGTGAAGCTGCGCCGCTGGACCCGTGTGACAGATGCTGACGGCAAACCTTGCCGCTTTGGTTTCGCCGAGTACGAGGACGCTGGTGCTCTACAACTCGCCACGGAAATTTTCAAGGACGTCGAGGTTCCTCTGCGTGAAAAGGGCAAACTTCTAAAAGATGAAGAGGGAAACGTCAAGAAGGCTACACTCATGGTTGTTGTCGATCAGAATTCGCTCGAATACATCGAGAAGTGGTCCAAGCCTTCTGCTGAAGAGTTGCAATTCCGCCTGGACACGGCAAAGGATGATCTAAATCGTGTTCTGGCTCAATTGTCCTCCAAGGATTCTTTGACTAATGGCGCAGACAAGAACGGAGATATTGTCATGGAAGATGGTCACAAACCAGATGGCGCTGAAGTCATCACTATTCCTGTTTCTGCCGAAGACGAGTTATCTGACATTCCTGCCGAAATGCGCGAGACGGTCGCTGCCGAAATCAAGTCCTTCAGGGATCGCAGCATCCAGCGTGATCTTGAGCGCTTGCGCAAGGAGGAAGAGCTGGAAGCCGCCGAACGCAACAGATCCGCCCCTAGACCCAGTCGTCTTGCCTCCCCGCCTCCATCTGCCCCCTCAGGTCCTGGAGGTGTCAACGGTGTGCCCGTTGGTCCTCGCGATCGCACCGTTGCTGGAGCTCCTTCGGGTCCCAAAGGTTACAGAGGAGCTCAGATGCCCAAGGACTATGTCGATGGCGTCAACTTTGTCAACGGAAAGCAAGAAGACGACGATGACCCGGCTTCTGACTCGGAACTCGAACGTCGTCGTGAGGAAAAGAAGAATGCAGAACTGGAGAAGGTTTACTTGGATCAAGAAAGACGCTGGCTCAACGTGGAAAGAAGACATATTCAGGCACTTGCACGTGCTGATGCGGAAGAGGAGGCAGAACAAAGCGCTCGCCAACAGCGTCGCGAATCTCTGGCACAAAAATACCGTGAATTCGATGACGAGGAGGAGCTGCGCAGACCTACCGAACTCTTCTATCGCGATCGCAAGGCATGGATCCGCGCACGCAGAGACTTCAAGCACGCCGAGCGTTCGAGAGACGAGAAGGACCGCGATGATGAGAGAAAAGAACGTGCACGCGAGCAGCGCAAGATGGATGGTGCTCGCGGTATGGCCGACGACTTCCTGGCCGAAACTGGACAAGAGCTATCGCGCAATGCTTCGAAGCCTCAACCGAGAGCCTTCACCCTCAATCTGGGCAGTCTCGGTGCCAACAATGCTGCTCGCGAGGAATCAGAGGAACCGGAAGAGCAACAGAAGAAGGGCGTCGCGAAGCAGCAGACCATGGCCGAGATGGAAGGTCTGCTCGACGACGAAGAAGACAACACTCTTGGAAGCGGAGATCGCAAGAAGGCACTGCTGCGCGCAGTCGACTTCAAACCACTTGCCGCCGGCGAAAAGATGAACGACGACGAACGTCAAGCCGCCACTCGCGCACTCGCCGCATCCATCCCTACATCCCTCACCGATCTCTTCGGCTGGCCCGTCAAATGGGCACACCTCCCCGACTCGGTCATCCGCGAGCAACTGCGCCCTTACGTCCAAAAGAAGATTTTCGAATCGCTGGGTGTACAGGAAGACATGCTGGTCGAGGTCATTGAAGGCGTCGTCCGCAGACACGGTCGTCCTGAGGAGATTGTGGAAGAGCTTAGTGATACCCTTGATGAGGAAGCTGAAGGTCTTGCGAGAAAAGTATGGCGCATGGTCGTTTTCTTCTCCGAGTCCGAGGCTAGAGGGTTGGTTGTCAGGGAGTAGTATTCTTGGGCTCAGACTTTTTAGTTACATAAAAGAGTATTCTTCCTGCCTGATCATCCCGAGCTGCTATTCATTTCATGTGCTCTGTCTTGAAATGACGATCTCAATGAATGTGGATCTGACTTCCGAACGTGCCATGCATTCTGATAGTCAAAAATGACAGTCGACAAGTGATGGACAGAACTGTTCTACAGTCCAGATTTATTGATCATTATACATCCATCCGTCCATGCTATACACAAAAGACCTCTTGGTCTGCCCCCAAGACAGCCATGTCATCCATCCATCTATATACACAAATTCCCTCCTCCATCTCTCTACACCTCCTCATTCCTCGGCAAATCAAACAACTTCCTGTAATCAACCTTCACACCACCCAACAACCCCATTCCAGGCTCCTTACCGCCAAACATGGACTTCACACCCGAACCCTCACCATCCGTCCAAAAGTCCATGCAATTTCTCACGATGCCCTTTGTGAAGGGATTTTCCCTCCGTTGGGCAAGCACTTCCTGAGCGCGAGAACCATGCAGAGCAGTAGCGACAAAAGTGTCCACACCCAACAAACGCTTCCATTGCGAAAAACAACCTTCAGGTGTCGTACGAGGGGACGTCCCAGTAGCAGGACCACCACCCGAAGTCTGCATATTCGCAGAAGTGGATCCAGTGGTTATAGCAGTAGTAAGCGGGCCGGGATGATTATTACGCATAGCTTCCCAAGTAGTGACCGCGCGGGCGATTTGCGTGAGTTGCACGAAAAGCAACATAGTGGTCCAAGTCAATTGAACACTTCCCCAGCCATTGACGAGCAATGTAAACGGGTCTTTGGACCATTGGGCGCAGAATTCGGGTTTTAGGACTTCGCAGTGGATGGCTGAGGTTGGTGGTGTGGGGAGAAGGGTTAGATAGGCTAGGGTGAGTTGGATGAGGAAGATTATGCCGATGAGGAGGAAGATTATGTAGAGGACGAAGGCGCGGTGGTTGTTTACGCCCACGCAGTTTCTAAGCCATGGGCAGTCGTGGTCGTGGCGGGCGACGCAGCGTTTGCAGCGTCTGCAGTGTTTGCTGCGGAGGGGTTTTCTGATCATGCATATGGTGCAGAAATGTTGTTCGTCGAATGCTCTGGCGTCGATGAGTTCTTCAATGGTTGCTTTTTGTTGTCCTCGAGATGCTGAGCGAGGAATGAAGCCGGGGTCCATACGCATGGCTGTAATGTAGTAATATGCACAAAGGCCATATGAGACGACGAAGAAAAAGTTAAGGAAAAAATGGCTCGCGAATGTGGCTTGTGGAAGTTAGCAACCGGTAGAAGTGTAGAGGTCGTGGCTGCCTTACTTGGAAGAATGTGGGTGATGTATCTGACGCCCACCCATGTGAGAGTTGATGCGAAGACTCCAGCTAAGAATGGCTATTCGAGACATGTTGTCAGTGATGAAATGGCAACAACAGTCGATTCATACGTACAGTATTGTGCATATGTTTCATGTCGCTCGGCGCCCATTTGAGCAAAAACTGAGATGCCCGTTGCAAAGAATACGAGGTGATCATGGATATCGGTAGGCCGAAATATACCGGCATAATCGAGAGAATGTACAACGTCACTCCAATGACAACAAATGGCCAACAGAAGAAGAATCGCTCAATGAACTTTTTCGAGTCCTTGACAAAAGTCAGGGGGAAATTTCGTGGATTTCCAGAAGAATCAAATCCGCTGTCTTCAAGTGCACGATGCCATTGGCGTGTTGAATTCATGTCTTTTGCAGTGACAGCAGGAGTTTTGCCTTCGTTGTTCGCAACAAAGCGGTCGGCACCGTATTCGACGAGTTTTTGAATGCAATTGTAGCTGCCCTTAACCAAAGCCCAATGTAATGCGGTGAAGCCCAGGTCATCTCTTGCGTGCACATCGGCACCCCATTTGAGTAGAACATCCAGACAGGCCGGGAACCCCTTGTATGCAGCCCACATGAGGCTGGTGTGTCCTTGAGAATCGGCGATGTCCACCGGTACGTCTGCTTGGTGCAGGAGGAGGATAAGCTGGAAGACATTGCCGTCCAGAGTAGCCGAGTGTAATAGATTGTATCCTTGGTCGTCTGTGAGGAGAGGATCGGCTCCGTGTTGGAGGAGAAGATTCACGACGTCCAGATGGCAGCGCTTAGAGGCCCATAGCACAGGGGTTGCTTCGGCGTCACCGCCTTTTGCGTTGACGTTTGCGCCGGCTTCAAGGAGGTAATGGCAGAGAGCGTAGTGACCGTTGATAGCAGCCCACTGCAGTGTAATGTCAGCGCTCCCATCGTCTGGCGCATTCAGTCCGAGAGTATTACATGTAGTGCTGTGATTCCCTGGGGATCTGCCGATGTTGCTGACGCTTTCCCGCTGTCGAAGAGTTTCTGTATTGATCGTAGCTCTCCCAGTCTCGCCAAAGCCATCAAGTCCTCCTGGATGGGGTGTATAGGCGAGGACGGCATATCATCGAGTTCGAGGTGTCCATTGCCGTTGCTCGTCGGCGCACTTGGTGTTGTTATGACTGCGGGTCGCTCGCGGCTGGGAGTCGCGGGTCCCTCTTTGGATGCCATATCTCGTCACGTAGAAATTAAGAATTACGGATGCATACTGGTAGATTCAGGGTCTGAGATGTTCTTGTATTGAGCGCTTAAGCAGCCTTTAATTCTTGTGGCGCAGCCAATCTAAACTTGTGGCGCTGCAGTTCGTCGGCTCGGGGGTCTCCCTTGGCATTCAATCCTGTCTCGTCTGCTCTTTCCTGAACACTTACTGCTCCATCGAGCCATGTTCCTGCCGAGCACATAACGCGCTCTCTGTAGGCCATTTCAATCAAGGCCCACCGATATCTGACATTCTGTTGATCCTGCTCCATCGCCGCGGATTGATCAACAATAGATCGCCTCAACCTAGAGAACCACCAGCCAATACTTAGACGTAGGTCAGTCGATGAGTGACTCTCACTCATACAACAGAGTCATGTCACTCCAAGCCTTCTGCTCAGGCAGTTTTCCGCTCTTCAGTTTGTCGATATACTCGTTATCCTCCGCCATTCGCTTCATAGTGACCGGAACCAGGCGACCCGTGATGGCGTCCCTCTCCCAGTCACCATTGAATGCGGCAGCCAGCTGGATCAAGTGGTATGCAAGTAACTGGCCTTTGGGCATTTCAGGATGCTCAATCATCATCTGGTTTGCGTTCTGTGTATTACCGAGAATCACAGGGAACAGCTCATCAACTTTCTCAGCACTATCTCTGGTGATGCGCTTTGCCATCGAGAGGATCTCCTCCTCCGCCTCTTTGAAGGCTGGTTGAGGAAGTCGAAGCAGATTGTAACCGGGAATGTAACGTTCTCTGACGTCTGCAAAAGCCTGGTTGAATTGAAGCTTGAGACATTCACCGCACATAGGAATTGCGCGCTGCATGTCGGTACGGTCATCTCTTGCGTCAGAGAAAGTCGCAGACAACATAGTATGAGCCATGTTGCCGAGTGGGGCTCCTTCCTTTGTGGGGGTAATGACCTGCTTACACCTCTCCATGTACTTGGCCCAGTGAATGATGGGCTCGTACCAGCCATATTGTGCTCCAGTCAGATCGATGGCGTAAGTTTCTCCTGAAGGCAGAACAGCCTTGAAAATGTGATGAAACCAGTCCAGGTCCCATTCGTCGCGTGCGTAACGGGTTGGGCGGACAGGCGTGATCACCTTCACCAGACATTCTGTGATCTTCTTGCAGATGTCTATCATGAAAAATTAGATGGGACTCGAGGAATGATTTGCAGTCCACTTGCCTTTGAGGAGCCACTCGACGACTTGATGCATGTGATTCAAGGAATCGTTGCAGTACAAGAGACTCAAGCATGACTCTGCGTCCTCTTTGTTCTCAAAGATCGCCTCGGGGAATTTGCGATAGAAGCCACCTTCTCTCATGGCAGGCTCCACATTGTAGTCACCTTCATACACAAGGAGGGCACCGTCAAGCTCCTCGACTCCGACGACTGCATTGTCAAAGGATTCTCTGCGAATAGTGTACCACATCTCCTGTAAGAGTGCGCCAGCTCTGAACAACGCCTTCCTGGCCTGTAGGGTTTTGCACTCTTTGCGATGGACGGACCAGTGGGCTTTCTGACATTCTCTGCCGCAGTATTGGACACTGGCGTGAAGAGTGCCGTCAATGTTGGGGGCTTGGTGACAGCCTGCGCAGTGTGAATTCGGAGCCGTGCCGCCGCAGTTGGTGCACTTCTTCTTGTCAGACTTAGCCCAGGAGACTTTGGTGTCCAGAATGTCGTCTGACTGGTTAGTGAAAGCCTTAGTCTCGGAGACATCTTCGTTATTGGCAGCGGAGATCTTGTTATCGGCGACATAGCTCGATTCTCCAGTCGAAAGATAACTGCCGCATAGATCGTCGAGGTCAATGACACAGACCTCCTTATTGGTGAGATCGTTGGACTGGTTCTCTGTGGAGTTGTCGGAATTACTGGTGGCGAGCGCGATGTTGGAAAGATCATCTGTGATAGAGTCCACCTGGAGCTCTGTATTTGACGCCATGACTGGAGACTGTGGAAACACTGATCAGTATACTGTGACAGAGCTCTGATGTGTCTGGATGGGAAGTTCTTACGTTTTGTGTTGATAGTTCAGACCGGCTCTGTTCAGGAGAGGTGATGATCAGGGGCTGGTTGATAACAGCCATTGTGAAGATGTAAACAAGAAGACACGAAGTTCGAAAGTACTCAAGGAAGAGATGGTAATCAGGAAGCTCGTGTCGTGGTGAAAATGCGCCTCGAGCACCTAAGTGACGGCGACAACAAAAACAACACAGCTGTAAAGGTCGCCTTTTGACCAAAACAATCCGTCACCAAAACAAGCACCCCCATCAAGCATCACCTTCACTGTGCAGCCATGATCACCACTATCCCTCACTCCTCAGCAAAAAGCAGCTCGCCTTTCTCACTACAGCAATGAAGCAAAAAAACCAAGTGAATTCTTGGGAAAACATCTTCTATGACCAAACTCATCATCTAGCGACCAACCAAGGTCAGGATTGAACCCTGAACCTCTGGATTCTATTTACACTTCCGAGTTTGGGAGAGGTTTAATCGAGGCGTTTTGTGATGGTCACCCAATTGGGCTACATCACCGAACTCTGGAAAGTGAGATGGCTTTTGGTATTTATATGTCTGTTATTGACTTTGGTCTTGGCTAGATTTGATTGTGTACTGTGTTGATATTGACCAGATCGTTCTTTCGTTCTTGACTGTTCCCCCCTCTGTGCAGAGAGCGGTCGATCGAGTTTGCAGGTTGGGAAAGAACGAACTGCGCCTCGCTTCATCATGACTGCCTTCCAGTACTTTGAGTTCATCGTGCCTTCCCTCTTGACCGCTTTTGTGAAGATGAAGATTGGTCTTTCACAGGCAACTCTTGTGCCTGTTTGTCTGCCACCATCTCGGCCTTTTCGCCCCTCAACATCCAATATCCAAAAGCAACGACACTATGCATCAAGTCATAGCTTAATGCTTGGACCGCTGGATGACTGTTCAGAGCTTCCAAGAGAACCACAGGCATTTCTTCCCACGACCCCAAACCCCCGATGCTTTTCTGGGTCAAGAATTGGGTCGCCAACGTGAAAGTGAACAGGCGTAGTGTAGACGCATGCTGGAACATCTGAGGCGTTGAGCCTGAGGGTTGAGTGCTCACACTACTCAAAGGTAGAATGAGTGGAAGTATGAGCAAAATGCGGGCAGCGAGAATAGTATAGATGAGCTTTTCTCCCTCTCCGGCATACTCGAGCGCTGAGTTGAGGGAGTAGAGATATAAGAGTGGGATAGAGAACCAGGCTGGCCAGTAGGACAGTAGCTTTTGGTTCGAGTTTGCGGACTGAGGTTCTGTGCAAAGCATGATGTAGAACAGCGACTGGGCAAAAGAAGTAGGCAGGATCTCGAGGAGTCCAAAGAAGGCCCAGAGATTAGGGACGTTGCGTCTTCGGCCTTCAATGCCCATGTAGATCGCCACCGCAACGGTAGACCACAAGCCAGATGAAGACAGAAGATATCGAGGTTTGGTGGCTACGATAGCTTCACCGAAGTCCTGGAAGAGCGAAGAGGTTGTTGACCATTGCCACAAGTGCAGAGGCGTTCTGTTCGAACCTATCAGGGCTCCTAGAGGGATGCTGTGATTCGTTGACCATTGTTTGTAGGAAAGAATCAAAACATTGAGCATGTGGTAGGATAGTGTAGAAAAACTAGACCCGGCCAAAATGATCAAGGCCAGAGGTATCTTCGATCTGCCATTATTCTGTTGATGGGATTGCCTGATTGTGTTCAAGACGATTCCAGTAAAGCCTAAAGCGGCCACGATATATGCCCAGAAGATCAAGGCTCCCGGGTAATTCGTGGGAGCATCCAGATCCATGTTTTCTGGCTTTGCCGTTCGAAGTGGTAATTTCTCGACCAGCGATTGAAGTTGAGATGGAAAGATTCGATGATGATGCTAGAGTGGGCTTTTGCCGATCATTTCCCTTCTAAGCTCTGCGCTCTCTATGGCTAAGAAATTGAACAGGAGGAGGCATAGACCACAAGAATATATACAGAAAAGGGCATGATAGAAGGTACATTGGTATTTTTACAAGGAAGCTCAACATGACATCTAACCTCTGGTGGTCTTTCTCTCCTCTACACGTCTCTTGTACCTCACTTCAGCCTTTCTTCTCTCACCACCATCAATCTTGTGACCTCTCTTGATCTCCCAGAGACCATCCTTTGCAACAATCTTAGCAGTACCTGGCCTCTCCTTGATAGCCTCAACGTAGGGGCCACTGATCAAGTTTGATCTGATGACTTTTGTGCCTTGGACGGGTCTGACCTTGTCAAGTGGTAGCGAAGGCTTGTCCTGACCGGCAGGGACGTTGACAACGATCTTGCGCATGCCGGGAGAGCTGGTGAGGGTGGCAGTACCAGAAGCGGCGGGCACCTCGACAATCTTCAATTCGCCAACGCCGTCCTGGACGTCTGTCAAATCACCACCAATTCCGAAGGAGCCTTGACGGAACTTGTTGCGCCAATGGAGTAGATAACGGCGGCTACGAGCGGGTTCGACGCCGAGTTCGCGTAGTTGTGGTGATGAGAGGGAGAAGAGAGCGTTCCAGTCGGGGATCTTTTGGGCGTGCTGTGACATTTTGCGGCCAATGAGTGTGAGGAAAGTCTGGGAGTCCGGGACGAAGGGAGTGGGTTTCGGTATGTCCTTTGCGTCGACTTTGGCGTGCAAGCATCGTAGCTGAGTCTGGACAAACGAGGTTGTGGTAGGCAGAGCCTTGACGGAGAGGGACCGCCTGGCGAACATGTTGACTCCGAGGGATGTGGTTGCCCGGATTGCAGGGCTTGAAGTGGTTGATGAGTGAAGGCGGCGATGAGTTGAGAAGGAGCGAAGGTCAAGTTGTGGGCGTAGAGCCTCTCTGGTTGTCGAATTGCGAGAAGCGCGCCTGCCAAAAAGTCGCTGTCGCTGCTGCTGCTTGTTGCGCGTGGTCCGTGCCGCAGAGCCGCTCCGCATCGCCATGATTCAATCATGCCTCTCAAGCTCCTTCCTTGCACTTTCACTTTGGAACAAGAACGACTCGCACATTGCGGAACACAAACAAGATGGGCATGGGTCTTTCACCCGCATCGCCCGCCATGTTCAAGGGTGAAAATGGCGCCAACTCCAAGGCAGCAAACCGCATGGCTGCTCAAGTCCTCCACCCTGCGCAAGCAGCTCCAGCCGCTTCTGCCACAAACATTGCCGAACAACTGGATGATCAAGAGCGTCGCAAATACGTTAAGGGTATGTGACCTTGACTCGATTCCATCCTTGCACTCACTCACCTCCAATAGGTAAGAAACTTGGCTCTGGTCAGTACGCCGATGTCTTCTCCGCCCACCTCGTATCCGACCCTACACAACTCGTCGCCATCAAGAAGATCAAGGTCGGCCCCGAGGTTCAAGAATGGGGCATCTCCCACGATTCTCTACGCGAAATCAAGTTTCTCCAGGAGCTGTCACATCCTAATATCATCCGCCTATACTCGGTCTTTTCTACAAAGAACCAGAATCTCAATCTCGTCCTCGAACAACTGCCCCAAGGAGATCTGTTGAAGCTGATCCAGGATACCAACAACATCAACTACAACGCCAGTGACATCAAAGCTTGGATGGGCATGCTGTGCCGCGCCGTCTGGTTCTGCCACCAGAACTTCGTCCTCCATCGCGATATCAAACCCAACAACTTGTTGATCGCCGCCAATGGTGAAGTCAAGCTTGCTGATTTTGGTCTCGCTCGCAGTTTCGCCGACCCTCACGCCCCAATGACCTACAACACTATCACTAAATGGTACCGTCCCCCGGAGCTTTACTACCAGGCAAACTTCTACTCTGGTGCTGTCGATATCTGGTCCGTTGGTTGCGTTTTCGCCGAACTCGTCCAACGTTGGCCCTTTCTGTACTCAAATCCCGATGGAGATCTTGCAATGATTGCCAAAATCTGTGAGCAGGTGGGTACTCCTACAGAAGACAATTGGCCCGGCGTCAGCAAGCTACGTGGCTACGTGCCTGTCGCAAAGCAAGACATCAACCCTGTAAAGAAGCGTGTCGACTGGGAGACCAACTTCAGCACTGTTGGTCCTGCTGGCGCAGATCTGTTGATGAACATGTTTGCCCTTGACCCTCGTAAGCGTCCAACTGCAGCACAGATCCTCGAGCACCACTACTGGACCTCCGATCCACGTCCTTCTCGCCTCGAGGATTTGCCCCGTCAGGGAGGTGGTCTCGATACCATGGGCGAAGACCTAAAGAGACGTGGCGGTGAGCTGCCCAACACCAGAGGTGACAAGGTGGCTCGAAAGATCGACTTTGGCTCTATGATAGGCTGAGCCAAACTTTTGTCGTCCCCATCAACATTACGAACTCGACCAGCAAGACTTTCACAGCAATGCGCAGGCATTCCGCAGCACAGGTATCCTTCGATCAACGACGCTGCCAATGTCTGTAACGACATTTGGTTTAGCGTTGTCCAATGTCTATCGATGTCTTCACGACAATCTTGACGGCCAGCGCTGCCATGATTCGCCCTGCTTCCTGTGCCGTGTCCGGGCGATGCGTGACTGCATAAATGCTCGGGAGAAAGCCTTCACGGTTCTACCTGGAAAGAAAGCAGCCTCCGGCTATGAGACAGCATAGCCGCATTTTGTGTCTTGGATAAAAAAACAAGCCCTGCAGTTGTTGGGATACCAAGCACACGTCTTGCCGAGCTCAAGCAAATATGGAGGAAGAGAGACAATGCAAAAATGGCAAACTCGAGGATATCATATAAAAGCAGAAAGACTAGCTACGAAGAATTCCAAAACAAGTACTAGGTATTAATTACGTAGGGGTGAGAAAACACTCCCAGGACATTAAGCATCAGTCAACATCAACGTATGTCAAGAAACCAAACAACAACACGCATCATCGTCCTCGTGATCTTCCTTTTCTCATTCTCCTTCCCCTTCTCTTGCTCAACGCTATCTCTTGATATAGCTAGACTTATCACTCCGAGTCAGTCAAGCTAAAACTCCTCTTGGAATTTGGTCTCGCGAGCGGGACTCTGGTTCTTTTGCTGTCCGCCGAAAGTGGGTGGGGGAGCGAGGGTCTCGTCGAAGTGGTCGCGGGCCTCCTCGAACTCATCCTCTTCGCCGCTGATGGCGCTGATGCTGCTGCGTCCGCGACGGGCTGAGGGACGAGTGGTAGGGAGCTGCTCGTCACTCGAGAGCGACGAGATGCTGTGAAGGTCGGTGTCGTGGCGACGGAAAGAGGAATCCGAGGCTACATCGCTGGTTACAGGTGCGACAGCAGTGACACTGGTGGGCTCGGTAGTAGAGGGCTCAGAAGTCGAGAGAGACTTCTTGGCCTCAGTGGGTGGCAGGGTCACGGCGGTAGTCTTGGGCTGCTCTTGAGTCTTCTCAGCGGGCTTCGACTTGCGGTTGAAGCGTGAGAAGAAGCCACTCATACGACTGGACTTGCGGCGCTGGAAGGGCACGGAGCTGGCGGTTGCGGGAGAAGTGAGACCGACGGGCTCTGACTCAGGTAGAGTGACAGCAGTGGTCTCACCAACGGGTGCAGGCTCGGTCGCAGCAGCCACGGGGTGGGTGTTCTCGTCCTCGTCAATGCTCGAAAGGCTGAGACTGCTGCGTGCGCTTGAAGAGCTGGAGCTAACAACAGTGGAAACGTGACGATCGAGCTCAGGACGAAGGCCGCTCTTAGTGCTGTGTACTGTACCGCCGGTAGCGATTCTAGTCATCATGTCAGGAGAATCGCTCTTCTCGAGAGGTGCGCCATCGGTAGCGGCAACAGTCTCGTTATCGACAGCAGGAGTACGATCAACATCGACATCTCTGTCCTCATCCTTAATGCTGGAGTGGGCATCAGTCGTAGTAGTGGTCGCAACAGCGCCAGAAGTTGAGGGTCTGTCGGCGGCGTGGGCAGCAACAGAGGTCTGGGTAGCCTCCTCGGTCTCTCTCTTGACCTCCTTGGATCTGCGTTTGTCGTCCTTGCGAGCTTGCTTCTCCTCGGCTTTGCGACTCTTCTCGAGTTCCTTCTCGGCCTGTCTAGCGGCCTTTGCTTCGGCCTTTTCTTGATCTGCGTTTTGTCAGTATAAAGGTATACCTAGCTCGGCTTGGAATCACTTACTTTTAAGGCGCTTCGATTCGGCTTTGACTTCCTTTTCACGTTCTTTCTCGCTCATCTGAATGCGTCTTCTTTCCTCTTGGTCGAGACGGATCTCTTCGTCCCTGGCGCGTTTCTTCTCCGCATTATCGTTGATCTCATTGAGAGTGGGTTGGAGTCTGCTTTGAGCAATGGCATCAAGCTCAGACTGGTCCATGTACTTGCCACCGCCAATGTTGACCTTGCCGAAGTTGCGTTGCCTATTCTCACTATCGACTGTAGCGCGAGCGCGAGCCTTGGCCTCCCACTCCTCCATCATTGCAGGTGTGACTTGGCCAGTTTGCTGGAAGACTTGCTCATCCATGGTGTGCATCTGAGCCTGCACCTTTTTCTCAGCGGCAGCAAGTAGAGCGGCGCGGTCCTGAGTTCGCTTCTCGTCCTGCTGAGCGACTGAGTTGTTCAGAGAAGACATCTGATGACGGATTCTTCGCGATCTGAACTCGTCGTCAGATGAATCATCATCGTTCTGAACAGGCTTAGGGTTGCTCTCGACACGGTTTCTGCCAGGGCGATTACGCAGAGACAAGCGGGAACGTGGTGATTGTTGTTCGTAACCGTAGTGTGCACGGTAACGAGCAGCGCCATCAGGGTCCATCTTTGCAAGGCGCTCGTTGGCAAGCTTCTGAGCAGCCTCTTGCAGATGGATGTACTGCACAGCCTGTTGACGCAGGTCGGGCTGGGTCGAGGCGGCCGAAGGAACGCGGTTGTGCGAGACGGTAGCGGCGCTGGTTCCAAGGCGTGCTTGAACCTCGGCGGCCTCGTCATCGCGCCTTCTCTTTTCGGTCTGAGTGTACATTTGCTTGGCCATGGAAATTGCTGAAGCGCGGAGTGCGGCTTGCTTCTTCTTCTCTTCGACCTCCAAGTCGACTGGAGGTGCGGAACCAAACATATCACGAGATACGTTTTTACCCATGTTTTGTACACGAGCAGCGCGCATGGCGTCGGAGCTGATGCTGTTCGAGTCTTGGGGAACTGACTTGGTGGCTGGTCTGTGGGCCATGGTAGCAGCATTGAGAGCATTGTGTGCCGAATTGGCAGAGTCGGGATATCTAGGGTGCTCGACGGGTGGGAGTTTGGTCGATCTCGACTTGCCCAAAGCACCAGTAGCAGCCATGAGAGCCTTCTTATGGCCATCTTCAGTGTATCCATAATCGAGGTTGACACCGAGGTTCTTGTTACGCATTGCGATGCCTGCTGCAGAGTTGCCCTCTGCTGAAGCCTCGGGCTGCCAGAGATTCAGCTTGGGTCCGTCCTTGTGAGCAAGCAAAGCAGCCTTGGAACCGGCAGCGCTCAGCTCGGGCTTCCACATTGGAGCCATCTTGTAATCCTTTGCTGCCATTGCTGCGATGCCAGCATTCTTGGAGGGGTCTGGCTTCCAGTGCTCGAATTGCTTGTGGCCAGAATTTGCCAGGTTGGCGGCGGAATGAGCAGAATTAGTCGTGTCGATTCCGACGACGGGGTAGCTGGGCAGATCGCGAGGGCTGGCATACTTGAGCGAAGCTGCGGCACCTGGTGCTTGTCAGTACTGGCGGAATTAGATTACAATAATGTCAGTACTTACTGCGTGATGAGAGCTTGTTGTTAGAATCAAGAACGTCGTCTCTCTGCTTCGAGTTCTTGCCAGTCTTGGTAACGTACAAAGCAGCGGTCGAGGCTTGCTCTTGGAGTCTGGTGTCGCGGTGGGCAGTTGGGTCCGGGCATACAATGTCGTGCTTGTCGATGAAGCTAGTGGTTGTCGACGGAGCATACTCGGAGGAGTCGGCCAAGGGCAGTGGGGCAGTGCTGGAGCTCTGCATGTTGGACTTTGTGTTTCCGGCGGTCGCGGATGAGGCGGCGTTTGAGTTCCTGGTATCGCGCTTGCCGCTGGTTGCAGTCCTTGACTGGGTCGGTTGAGTCGACTGAGTCGATTGAGAAGTAGGAGGCTGGCTGATGGACTCGCTCGGGTAGACGTTAGTTGTCGTCTTGATCGGAGCGGAAGCGGTTGCTGTCCTATCGCTCGACTGAGTAGAAGGCTGACTGTCAGACTCGGCTGGGTAGACGTTGGTTGTTGTCTTGATAGGACCAGGTGTGGCGGTCATGCTCGTCGTGTCGGTTGTCGCGGTTGGTCGCGATGGCGTGGGGTCTGGCGTGGACGAAGGAGCGGTTATCTGGGATTTTGCTTTCTCAATGGGATTGCTCGCATTCATGGGCGCCTGCTTCTCTTCGATCGGGGTCGGATCAGGGGTATGTTGTTCGAGCAGGAAGGTCGTGTCGCCAGTGCTTTTGACTTCAGCAGATTCCATCAGGTGCTAGGAATGAAGAGGGTTTGCGACGGTAAGATGATGCAAAGACAGCCAATAATGCGCCCAAAGAATGCTGAACCAGTGAACCTCTGCCTCGAAGCAATATCCCCTACGTCACCGCCGTTGCATGCCGAGCCTGCCACACTACGTCAACCGCCATGACTTGGAAGGAACGGTGCGACCCTTTGGCCTCGGCGAACATCTTGTCAACTCCACCAGAATGTCCTCTCTCGAGTCGAACCATAGCATTGCCATGTTCCACTCTCCAGGACCCTGCTTCTTGATGAGCAAAGATTGGAATTGTGGTACTCTTGATCCCCAGTTGATCGACGCCGGGGTTCGCAGCCCAAGCTTTGTCCAGAACCTGATTTGGCCCAAGCCCAGTCCGTCCTTGTTTCCAGTGACTTGCTTCGTGACAAGCTCTTTCGATCCTCTTCATTGATTGCTCTCTCAACATCAGACATACAATCAACACCTTGTGTACAACTTCTGATCATCCGAATTCATCAAAGCCCCTCGCACCTCGCAACCGGACCGTTTCAACTTCTTCTGCACCGTACGCAAAGTGCTTAATTAAGCAACACGAAGCAGCATGGCACATGTTGACAAGTTTGACCGCTTGCTGAACTTTCGTGATGTCGGTGCATTTGTCAACGAGCTGACTGGCTCAAAGTGAGCTTCATGCAGATACTTGATAGTCACGCCTCATAACACTTTTATCAGGAAGCTGAAGTCCGGATTGCTGTTTCGAAGTGCTAGACCTGATGAAGCCTCAACCGAAGACCGCAGACGACTGAAGGATGACTACAAGATACACACCATCATCGACCTACGCACAAAGTCCGAACACATTGTTCAAGCTCAGAAACGATCCGTCCCTCTAGCTTCAGCCGAACCTGTTGCTCCGTCCAACAATCAGGCCGCCGAACCCGTCAAGATTCCAGGGCTGAACTATTCTGAAATCAACTTCAACGGCTCTTCGTACTCGTTTGCGCTCATCCGTCAATTGCGATACTGGTCTGCCGCCAAGCTCATCGCTCTTATGGCTGCAGGATACCGTACTCAAGCCATCAGCATCCTAGGCACAGAAGTAATGTCCGAGCGAGGACTTGTTGGTCTAGCTTTCGACTCGCTCGCTCATTGTACCTCTGAAGTCCTCGCAGTGTTTCGCGTTCTGACAGACAAGAAGAACTATCCTGTCGTGGTTCATTGTACACAAGGCAAGGATCGCACTGGCCTAACTATCCTGCTTGTTCTCTTGCTGCTGCATGTCGAGACAGAAGCCATCAACTCCGATTACATGCGAACACAAAAAGAGCTTGTCTCTGAACGCGAGGCCAGAATTGTCGAGATCAGAAGCATCGGTATGCCTGACTCTTTTGCGGACTGTGATCCTCAATGGGTAGAAAGCGTGTCGGCTCACATCGGTGAGAAGTATGGTTCTATCGAGGACTATCTGCTTCGTTGTGGTGTTACCAAGGACATGCAGCAGACCGTCAGACAGATCTTGTTGGAATGATCTATTACTGCACGTTAGCTTAATTACCGCAAAGCTTTCCATGGCTTACTCCTGATATCCAACTCATCGCTGTTGTTACGAAGCTCATTCAAAAAATCGTTCAATCTTATTTGGTATTAGGGACACCCTGCTCTGAGCTCGTGAATCGCTGTCGACTACATAGACAGGTCTATAAGTTTTCACTCGACCTAAGAGATTGTCGACAACCAGCCTCTATGTGACATGTATCTGACATCCACTCCAATTAGTAGTCCTCGCCAATATCGGCACAATTGTCTCATCTCTCTTGCCTCGGTGGAGCTCAGCACAAAACCACCGCAGTCTGCTCTCACCACAGCGAAACACGGCCCATAATCCGCCGGATTGTACAAAACCCCCAAGCAGCAGCTTGTCATTCAAATAGAGCGGCTACATCATGTTTCCTCTTTCAATCAAGCCCTAAATTTGGAAATTGTTGTGTAATTCCACCATTACGGCGGTCACTGCCAAGTCCCGGCTGTCCTCCGATCTTTCCCTCGCACGAAAGAAAAAAGTGCGAGTCGCAAATTCGTGAAACACAATCAAGTTTACTGCATACCTACCGTTGGCCAAAAACAATGCACAGAAAGAGCAAAAGAAGAGGTCGTACCCGGGATCGAACTGGGATTACCGGAATCAGAATCCGATGTGCTAACCATTACACTATACAACCTAATGGATGCTGAAAAAGCGAAAACCTGGTAATAAGAAAATCGACGAAACGGGCCGACTCCACATTCATCTTGACATGAACATCTGCCACAACACTCTTGCAAAAACATCAGACTGTGAAACTGATCAAACCCACTCAAGCTCAGATGTTCTGCAGAATACCAGGTTGGATCTGCTCGAGCTTTGCGCTGAGCTCCGCCCAAACTCTCTCTTGCGTTTTCTTGCCCTCTTCGCTCCTGACGAATTTCGATGGCTCTTCGACTTTGCTGTTGCTCATGTACTGGCCATGGGTTTCAGGTGAGCCCAGAGCTGCGGCGACAAGGGTTCTGCCGCCGACTTCGGTAGTTCTGGCCAGCAGCTTGTACATAAGCCAGAAGCCGATACCACTAGATTCTCTGGAGAGTTCGCTGTAGCAGAAGCCAGGGTTCATGGTGTTGATGGTGACGGGGTAGGATGAAGTTGTGCGTTCGACAAGGGCGCGAGTACCGAAGACATCGAGCAATTTGCTGACTGGGTATCTGATGCCCATTTCCGAGTCTTCGGGTGAAGCCAGAGCTTCGAAAATGGAGGCCCTCTTGTTGCGTTCCGGGATGTTTGTCCAGTGATGGACTTCGGAGGCGACGATGGTGAGTCGAGGTTGGATGTTGTGTCTCTGAGCAGAACGCTTTAATGCGGGCAAGACAAGAAGGGCGAGGAGGAATGTTGAGATCACATTTACGGTGATTGTAGACTCATTACCCTCAAACACTTGGAACTTTGTGGTGGAGATGCCTATATGATGGTCAGATTTCCTTGGTGTTTCCTTGATGGATCGTCAACCGGACATACCTGCGTTCTCAACGATACTGTCAATTCGAGGAAGCGTGTCGACCTTCTTGGCAAACTCCTTGACGCTTTCGAAGGAAGAGAGGTCCAATGACCACACTTCGGCGACTCCGGTTCTCTTGGTACTTTGCTCAATGTCCTTGACGGCAGCTTCACCTTTCTCCAGGTTTCGACATGCAAGGATGACCTTGTCTGCACCTAGGCGTACCAAGTGGCGAGATGCTTCGAGACCAAGGCCGACATTGGCTCCAGTGACGATAAAGACTTGTCCTTTACATGACTTCTCCGGATACTCGGGTACAATGAAGAACTGTGAGTAGAGGAAGGTGAGGATTGATGAGTAGTCCATGGCTATGTTGTTGGTAGATGGTCTTGGCTTTGAATAGTTGATGTTGTGTTAGAGTTTGATGAGTTATGGTTGTGATGAAGACCAAGATGTGCAGGGCGGTCAGCACTGATATAGCTTCTCGACTTTGAGAGGAGACGCGGATGTATGGTTCGACCGTTGCTTTGTGGATTGCTTGCGCGACTCAGAGCTGTAGCAAGGGCGGACATAAAGGCTCGATTGCTCCGGGGTAACGCGACCCCTCTAGGATGGAGCTATTTACCATGCTTCGAGACCCTCGCTCTAAGCTGAAGGCAATACGGACTCTGAGAGTATCGCCAGCTTGGAAGATTCTGATCTTAAGCCAATGTTATTACTTTGATCGCCCAGTCTCAACAATGATGCCAGATAGTTTTGTGTGTCAATGTGGACGGGTCTCCGTACCTCGGTCGATAACTCCGGAGGCCATCTTGGCGTGGCTTGCACCTGCAGTCGGCCATCATGTTGCTCCGTCCATCTTCCAATAGCGGCATCAAGAATCAAAGCCCGTTCTCAAGCTCGATCAGTGTATCTTGAGGTTTTGTGCCGTGGATGAGTTTGATCAGAACCATGCCAGAAAGCCATCGGATTTACAGTGATCGCAATAATCCGGTACTGCCATTGGCCCTCGTTCCTTGATTGTCAAGGGTCTCTCTTTCTGAGCGGGCCATACTTCGCATCTCTGTCCAGATATCTTGGCCGCATGGCATTCGAGATAACAACGCTTGACGAGATGACCGCACTTTAGAGATTTGACCAATTCGAATGTGCACATTTTCTCTGACTGCTGCAAGTTATTGCGATGAGGATTGAAAGTTTGGTCGATTTTCTGATTGCTATTGATCGTCTGGGAGAGAGAGAGACTACGGAATATGTATACCATCTCCGACGTGCCAACACAGACCATTTCCATTCTCCGGTCTCATCATGCTGGCATGGTGTGATTCGCCTGGCCATTCCTCTGATATACTTGCCCTGACGCGCAGTCCGTCGCATCCAGAACGCCGTCGCAATGTTCTATGGATGGTCTTCACGCATCGGACCGCCGGGGAAGCCCTGTAGGCCCGGATATTCGGTATGCTCACACCAACATGCATGAATGCATGAACTGTGGAGTATATATCAATCCGAAACTGAGAGGTATGTAGACGTCCAAGACGGATACCTTTTGCAAAGAAGCACTTCATTTGTTCTTAGCTGCTAGAGGAACCCAATGGTATCGTTGGCCAACAAGGCACAAACACTCTCGCGGCACCAATTCCAGTAGACAGGACTTCCAGAAGGCATAATAATGTTGATGTACTCGGCCATTGAGAAAACGCCGTTCTCGCTGGACACGGCTTTAGTCTCACAGCACATCGTGCATTTTGACACGACTCAATTCTTTTTTCAGGAAAAGGGAGTTTGCTTCCAACTCAGTTGTCTGCAGCCACTCCAACTCTGATGCTAAAGTATGCTTACTGCATCAGACAGCTGCATCTGCCCTCGATGTCGGTCTCTGTTGCTGGGTCTTGACAACGCACGCTATGCGGCATATCATACAATCTTTGTCGCATGTTACCTGTTAGGTCTTGATATTGAGACATTAGTTTGACCATGCATGAGATATACAGGGTAGCTTTGGTAGCATGTTGCAGCGGCCCACTCCCAACCGCAACTCAATCATCAGTCAGATCAATCACGACTGCCTTTCTCTTCTGCCCAATGACCTGAGACGGGTGAGGCTGTCTTGCGCCCAAGGTCGATACCCCAGCTGTGGTTGCACCCGAAGTACCCGATGATGCGACATTAGTTTGTGGTTGCCTGGCAGATGGCTGTTGAGCAGCAGTCATAATTCTCACTCTCTTCAATGTCATGATTTCCTCATATTGGTCTCCCAGAAGCTTTTTGAGATGGCTCTCTGGGTTTGCTGGACCTTCAAGGTCCTCAAGAGATCGAAGTGCAGCGAGATGGCTCTCTGGGTTTGCCGGACCTTCAAGGTCCTCAAGAGATCGAAGTGCAGCCGTCGCCAAGTCTGCCTTTAACTTCCAAGCATTAAACTTGTCTTCGAAACTTTTGCCTTGTTTGGTGATGACAAGGGTTTCCATGTATCCGCGATCGGTCAGATGAGTGCAGTCGGTATGTGCATCCAGCTGTATGTGCAAGTGGTGTCGACGTTGTTTGCCGACACTCATCCGACTCACGCGATCGACTGGACTGCGTAGGAAGTTGTTGAGGGTCTTGCAGTCAGCACAGTTGCACCTGACCGGGTTTCTAGACCAATTTATTTGGACGGGTTCCTGCCCGACGAAGCGCAGGATGTATTGCGAGAGACCCGTACGGAAAAGCACCTGATGCCTGATGATATCATCCTTCCCATCGCGCAGACGTTCCATGATACCTTTCAAGAACGGCATCAATGTTTTAGCAAAGTCCTGAGGGTCCATGGTGAGAGTTTGCGCCGCAACATTGGTCTCCAGCAATAGAGCGTTTTGATGCAAGTCAAGGTTTCGGCAGTGTTCCAGGATGCTCAATAAAACCCGACCGTCCAATGCAGGCTTGCGTGGATCTTGCTGAACTGTGTTCGCTCGAGACCTGTCATAGATAGATGCAGTGCGTGCTGGGGGAGGAGCTTGAGCCTTGCGAAAAGACAAATTACGGACCACAGATTCCATAAGTGGCTCATAGATGGATACCAACTCTGCGGTAAGTGGCTTTGAAGAATCTAGGGCTTGCGAGAGGAACTTCATCATGAACGTGGTCTTCTCCGGGCTTGCGCCTTGCATTTGACGTTGGATGCTGGGCATGATGCTGTAAGTTTGCGATTAGCTAGAGCATAGGTTCCACAGAGTCAATGCAAACATACCGATCCCTCAGAAGAGCTTCGCTGGTATCCAGTGTTGCAATTTTAGCAATCACGTCGCCGTCCTCGTTGGATAGCACATCCAAGTCCGAGAATATCTTGGCCAGCATTTGGACCACCCAATTTTTTATTTCGGGCATACAGTCTTCATGGTTGGCTACGGTCAAAGCCTCAACGCCTATAAGGAAAGAAAGTGTTTCATACTTTTTCGAGACGGTCTTGTAATTCAGCACGACCTGGCCGAATCTAACCTACATCAGCATACTTTGCTTTTACGGAACTCATCGTACTCACATATATTCAAGCCTCGTGCGGTCTTCTGCGATGCTCAAATCCGTCCGACCTCTTAGATCGCTCAAAGATTTGAGGGCACCTTCGGAGAGGTTGTCTCTGAACGCAGATGACAAGTTTCGTAACACATCGACCTGACCGCAATCTGCGCAAGCCACAATGGCTTCAGAGACCGTAGTATCCGTGTATTTGTAGCTTCTCATCCCTGCATGTTTCGCATCGATCCGATTGTCCGAGATCATGATGCCCACCTGTCCGACACTCTGTCTGAGCGAGTCAGCTTGAGCTCCCGGGAAACCTTGAGCTCGTTTTACGAGATGCCTGAGGATTGCCAGGACCTTCGCATCTCCGCCGTCGCCGTATCCGAAGTCACGATATGATCCTAAGAAGACGTTTGCAATCATGTCATTAGGCACTAAAACCAGGACCGAGCCTTTGTACCAATGAGTAGAAGTTGCTCCAGCATTGCCTGTCCAGCCTTCGTACGAATCTTCATCCGGGTCACGATCCTCGTAAGGGTCTGGTTGGACGATGTCGTCTTCTTCGATATCGAGATCAGTCGCGATGACATTGCCGTCAGTATCGACCACCCGAGTCAACTTGAGTGTTTCATCAATGACGTCTTCAATAGCGTGGAATTCACCGTCACTTCCCTCTTCATCGTCGTCATAACGATCGTAGTATCCGTTGTTGTTTGACTCGGCAGATCCATGCACTTGCTTCTCCAGGCTTGCCAGATAAAGAGTGAATCCAACTTGATCACAGACTGAGAACAACCGCTGTGCTCTCAGTAGGTCTGCCCCTTTCAACGAGTTGAGACGAATGCTGGCATCTGTGTACTTGTGATCTAGCTGGTATATCATCTTGTCAGTTTCACCTCCTTCCTCTTCGATTGTGTTGTTCCATTCGGTGAGTATGGCACGCAGCTTCCGATCGGCGCTGGCAGCAGAGTTGAATTGCTCACAGTCGGTCTGAACGAGGTTGTACGTCAAGACTCACCGATAGCCTGAGGTAACTTCTTGAACCTGCGTGTTGTCAATAGTGCCCCGAGCTGTGACAGCCAAATTGTACTCATACCTCATGAATCACATCTGAGTACCTACTACATATCAGTCCGCCATCCGAGCGACAAACACTGCTCACTTACCAAGCAAGATACTCGTGGTTGTATGTCTGTAGAGAGTACTTTTTTCCATTATGAGTAACCACAACAGCACCGCCCCAATGCGCTGAGGGTAGACTGATGACCAAAGTTCCAAACATGCCAGGCACTTTCTCCGAGTCTGCGTGACGCTTGAACATTGCTCCCTTTTCGTAAAGAAGCATCTTGTATAGCTCTGCACGGATTCCATCTCCGCGGACGCCTAGCTCGTCGCATACCAGCGCCATTAAGGAGTCCACGTACGGCTGCCAGTGCTCACTCAATGAGAAGCGATCGGGACTTAGCTCCCAGGTGCTGAAGTAAGCAGTCATATTAGCAAAAGTTCTAGCTTACGAAAGAATCTTGTATGCTATGGTATGATAACACAATTCCTTGTTATACGTACTTTCGAACGGATGTATCCACAATGGTCTCTTCACCCCTTCCGAATGGGGCTTGATGTGCGGCTTCAATAAGTTTAGAAGCGTCTCTCGAGCCTAACGGAGTCGCGATTTCCTGATCAGGAGCACCTTCCATTCCCAGCAGCTTGACTTCCGGTTTTACTATGGTTTCCAGCTTTCTCATGGTCGCGAATTGGCCAGCGGCGGTGATTTCGTCGAGGTACGTTCGAAATTCTTCTCGTAAATCAGTAGAAAGCATCTCGATTTCTTTGGCAAGATAGTCGTCTCCGGCGACTGGCATAGCCGGGGGATTTGATGCTGTGGCAGCCATTTCGCAATTTTTGAGGATAATGGTTGGTTTCTGAGTGTCAGGTTGACGTGTTTTACGCGTCTGTAGAAAAGCTAGACATATATACTAGCGATGGCCCTTCATACAGCATTATAGAGCGCGAACTTCTCTCATATGACTCAAACGCGGAGCTCGTAGACTATAATAACTCTTGAAACTCGCGATATGAGAAAAATTGCTCACTAGAACCGCGGGCAGCTCTTTTGAAGGCTAAGGATCTTCAGCGCATGTTGGCAACAGTGTAAGATACGGGCTGGGAACGAGATTTCAGCTGTGTGAAATGGTGTAGAAACAGCCATGTATTCATCGCAGGTCACTACAGCTTCGTGGTCAGAATAACAATATCAGCGAGAGCGGTAAAGTCGCTCTCAGTGAGTAGACAGATATTTGTTTCGAACAGATCTGTGTCTTATAATAGTCATCAACCGCACAGCTTCGAGAAGGAGGCCTCCTTCTATTCCGAAGCCATCGATTCTATATTCTCAATGAACATGAAACCATAAGAAGACTAACGAGCCTGACCTTGTAAACCACAAGAAAATTCTTGAAGGTACTCGTAGGCATGGGACGAGGCGTAACGATTTGCTCGATCGTACCTGAGACCTCGTGAGATTCGGACCACTTTTGGTGACGTAGCCATGTCGCTTGTCTATGCGGTATTCAGGTGTCAAAAGTCAAGTCGTCACACCACTCGCATTGAAGACGGAGCTATCAAAATCTGTTTTCATACTTGACAACATAGGAGTACTTTCGATCGATGCTTCGTCGTCCCAATAACAGTCGGAAGAGTTCCTAAGAGCGTCTCCAACTTACTGCATCGAGTTCGTCGTTTCAGCAGCCTATTCACCGCATTCAGCTCATGAGCCGGATCCTTTGCACTCGAATCACCAGAACAACACCCATCTCGAAATCTGTCACAGCAGTTCAATCCAGGAAAATGTCATTCAAGGTCACAAAAACACTTACGTCAAACGACGGTACAAACGAAAAGGTTGCGTACGGTCCATCAGTCTGGTACACCGACAAGCATCTCTTTACCTACGGCCATGAACTCCAACTGCCAGAAGCTCGCCTCCAAAACTGGTATCCGTCATCCTTCACAGATCCCAAGGACACAAACACTCGCTTTCAGACCATGGAGCATTACATAATGTGGCGCAAAGCCATCTGCTTCGACGACCAGGAAACAGCGAAAAAGATACTCGTGGCATCCACGCCCAGCGAAGCCCAGAAGCTTGGCCGCCAGGTCAAGAACTTTGATGGAAAAAAGTGGCGTGAAACCGTACCTGAGGTGGCAGAGACTGGAAACTGGTTGAAGTTCTCCCAAGTCGCTGAATGTCGAGAAGCCCTATTGGCAACTGGAGATAGAATATTGGCAGAGTCCAATCCTGCAGATCGGAATTGGGGTATCGGATTCCGGGGAGATGAGGCTGCCGGGCGAGAAGATGAATGGGGCACCAACTTGCTCGGTAATGCGCAGATGAAGGTCAGGGATAGACTGAGGAAGGAAGAGTATGTTTAGTCAACTAGAGCTCCCAACACGGAAACAGGAGCCACAATCGCTCGAAGACGCATCTGCAGACATCGTTATTCTCAGTAGATCGTAAATGGAATAATGAATATCATGTGCCGTTCACAATAAAGCTGGAGCGATTTCTATGTACATGTTGAAATTGTCAACAACATGTGTCCAACCACCTTAAGCGATGTGGTTGGCCTACTGCGTCCTCATGTTCGTCCAAATCGCTTGATCCTTCTACATGCACTTTCGTATAATCCTTGTTAAGTAACACCATTCGTGCATGCAAAAATTGTTGGCAATAAGCACATGCGGCACGATCAATCTAGGAGAAGAATTTCCGTCAAGTTTATCCGTCAAAGGGGAACCACAAGCAATGGAGTGGTGTAGCGACCCCCCACCGGACAACCTGCTGAAAAACATAGATTGATGTTTGCAGAAAGCAATTCTCTCACCAGCAGGCGCCTATTCTCGACGATGGAGGATTTTGCTTAGGGCTCGCTCACAATTAGCCTGTTTCCCATTCGCGGTTGATAGATGGCTATTCTTATCAGTATTGCGCTAGTGATTTTGACAAACCGTGCATGGTCCGGACGTCCGAACCAAAACAACAAGATGAACAGTTGTGAGAAGCGAACTTCTGGTGTCACGGCAACACCGTTCTACTGTATGTCGCTAAGTGAGAAGAGTAATATGGAAGAGCGCGGAGGAAGAGTCTGACAAGGCTGGAATACAAGACATGGCCAAGGAACTTTTCCTGCGGGGTTGCGGTTGTGGAGGTCTCGTGGCGTGACTAGGAATGCTAATCTATACTTGCATGCAAGTGTGCATGAACGTATGTACATTCAGTTTGCATCGGGGCTTTGTTGCAAGATCTTACATTCTCTATGTTAGTTCGTGGGCGAGAAGTGACTACGACACAGGAACTCCAGCAATGTTGTCAAACGTTGGAATGAATTATTAAGAAGTGTAATTGAAAAGGTGGTAATGAAAAGATCCGTTTCGAATCATCCTGTTGAGAGGCTCCCTCAATCCTTCGTGAAGCCTGGGTATCCTGCAAGTAATAACAAAAACATACGAAAAGTAGTCATCCTGAATCCGGGACCATGGCACCGCTCGCGGTGTTTGGACCGAACTGTCCATAACAAGATTCGTGAAGATTGTCATTTAAACCTCCTGAGCAGCGCGAGCCTCAGAGTTGTCGACCTTGTCGCGTCTCTCGCGACCCTTGTCAGACCAAGGGAAGTGTGCGACGGGAATGATGAAGAAGGAGTTGCTGCTGTCGGCAATACCGGCAAGAGCGTTGTACCAGGCGGCAAAGGCAGCAAGCATACCGAAGGCACCGCCAGCTCTGAGGCAGGGAATGTTACCGTGCTGAAGGTACGAGATACCGAGCATGAGGAATGCGAGATCGAGAGTGAAGAATAGGAAGAAGAAGGCGACGGTCGAGCGGAGCGTGCAGATGAGCAGGATGAAGGTGAAGATAAACCAGCCCTTGCGATAGGTTAGCTCAAAGCAATCAAAAATCTAGCGGGTGTGCTTACCATCAGGTAGAAGCCAAAGACGTCGTCAAACTGAGTACCCTCATATGCGGATGTGATCTCGAAGCCACCAGGAGTGAGAATGATGGCAGTTCCAATCCAGAAACCTCCGAACGACGAGAGAGCAGTAGCACCGAAAGTGTTTCCAATAGCCATTTCCCTGTGGATCGGTTAGTGCCATAATTTCGGGTTCAAGGCAACATATACTACGTACCACATGCCGGCAAGAAGCTGGACGAGACCACCGTATGCGAAAGCAGCACCAACAACGATGTTGGGCTCAGCGATACCGCGGGTACCAAGGTTGATGAGAGAAAGGACAAAGGTGGTCAAGGCGAAGGCGCTGAGACCGAGGGGAGCAGGGTTGGCAAACTTGCGGTCGTTGATGGGCTTGTAAAGACCGGGTTGGAATTCACCACCGAAGGCAGGAAGGCGGACAGACTCGCCAGTGTTGATGTGAGCAAGAGGATTGCCGCCATAGTCGTAGGGCTTGCGCTGCTTGAGAGGGACTCCATTGTTGATCGGCGCGTGGTCGTAACCATTGACACCGTTGGTCTCCTTCATGCCGGCGTAGCCATCGGCATTGATAGCGTTCTGATCCTGAGCAGTAGACATGTTGATATGGATTCAGTCGAAGGTGTAAGGATGCGAATTGATAGAGACTGCCTCCCTAAGATTGGTGAAAGGGAAGAGGGTAGCGGACAATGTGGAGAAATAGAAAAAACTCGAACGGCAAGGGGGATGCTCATAATATATTCGGCACTAGCTTCATGACGATGACACGATGTTTATGGGGAGTGTGGGGGAAAGAGCCGTGCTCCGCGTGGAGTTTGTTTAGCTCCATGCTAGTGTGAGAGGCCCTTGTGCTGATTTGAAAACAGAACCGTTGTCTCGTTTCCCAGCACAATTGCTTTGTCACTTTGAGATCAAATGGTTCGATTCGCGATCAGCCCTTGGAACTTGTCCTTGGGCGTCCCTGGTATGACATCGAAAAAGTACCTACTCTACTTTGGCCGCATTCTTCTTGTCAGTAGACAGAAGGATTCGAAGATGAGTCCGACAAGCCGCCGTCTCCGCTAGGCGCTCGCGATACCCTGCATGAGCCATGTCCTTGGGTGTCGCGGACTCATGGTGTCCGTTCGCTGTATGGAAACGAGATGGCTCTCCGACGATTGCATATATGCTGGGACGTTGCCAACGATGTCAGCCCAGGCGACGATCTGTATAGCCGCGGCATCCCTATTCCCCGCGTGATGCTTTTTTGCTCCTTTGCGCCTCGAATCCAGTCAATGATGTGCGCCATCGCGAGAGCTTGTCTTCGATCTCCTCTTTTCCGCTGCCTTCACAGATCAATGACAGATGTCTGCTCAGGTGGCTTTTCTGGCGTAGCAAAGCATCAACGGGACGCCACCAAACGTGGACAATTTGCTTGCTTCTCGATGGCCAAGCAACGCCATCTGTGCGTGCAAAGGCTTCATCTCAACCAACTGAAGCTTTCCTCTGTTTAGGCCGGTCAGCTAGAAATTGTTCACAACATCGCGCCGGCTCGTAAAGTGCTCAATTTGCTGAACATCCAGTTTCCTCTCTGGGGTTCGCTCTCGGCTAATCACTCAAGCATCTTAGTCCGACTGATCTTCTCCGTCTGTGAACCATTATCCGTCGATCAATAGCCGTGAGCCGGTTACAAAAAGGGCAACTGCGGAGCCGCGAGACCTCCTTGTAGGCTTGTGTCCAGACTCCAGAGGCTTGTTGTCTGCGCGCGTCTCTGGCTCTCGGCTATTCTTTTGAACACGTCTCAACCGCGAGGACTCGAAAGCCGCGTGTGGTTTGAAGCCCTCGGGTCTTGCTGGTGTTTCCAATTCAGTAATTTTCGGCAGCATGGATCGACAATGGGCCGGCGGAGCGGAAGACCAGTGGATAACGTGCACGGTGACAGATCAACGAGTTCTCGCCCATCAGTCTGTCCGAGAAGCCGTGTGGATATGGACCCGACAGCAGACGCCCGTTAACCGCCTTGGAACTTAGTCCTGTGTCACCGGTCAACGCAGATGCTATGGCTTTGTAAACATTCTTCTGGAAATGACTGTCATACCTAAGACGAGTAGACATTTTTCTTCATCGCAAACTGGTTTGATGCTGCTCACTGTGCCGCGTCCTCATCTCTATCCCTGTATGCCTGAATCCTACCGCATCCCTCTCACCACTTATGAAACAACATATAGCGCACATCATATGCATGCGCGAGGTAGACGGACGATATCTACGCGAGCTCAATCTTCAGGGTGCTCACGCGTCCGGATCCAATGTCACGGGTCATTAAGCAAGCTCAAACGAGCCAGTGTTTCCTCCTTTTTGAGGAAGACAAATCAGAATCGCAGTCCGTTTCAGGTACGAGGGGGATTCTACCTAGAACAGTGTAGGTCTTCAACTGCAGCTTCCCTTGGGGTGTCCTGCCTAGAATTGTGCTCTCGTACAGACGCGCTCAACTACACCCGTGTCGAGTCCAGATCTCGAGTCTAACGGCAGGGGTTTCTACATAGTTGGCAACAACTTTCAAATCATGGGCGTGTAAGGCACGCTCACATTCAGACCACGCCTCGAGTGGGACACATCCCCCTTGTCTCGCTGATTTGATACTGGCTACTGGCACCGGGGTGTTTTCAGTTCCATGGATCGAGTTCTTTTGCCGCACGTTCTCCAACCACAGGCTTGATAGTTGAGAGGTCCAATGATCTTGACCGAACGCGTCCATATGGGCACCAGGGAAAGCTGAGGCTGTGCAACAAGGAGGCTGCCAGTACCATACTGCTAGATTTGGTCACACCATTAGTTTGCCGTTGAGTTACGACCACTGCACAGGTTATTGCTGAGTAACTTTTGTCTGTTTGTCATTACGTTCGAGAACGAACTAATTAAGAAGCTGCATAACCAAGATCAGTGGCGATGCAGGAACCACTGACGGTGTTCGAGGCGTCGGAGGCCAGGAACAACACGGTTTGCGCCACTTGCTTGGGGTCGACCATTGTTACAGGTCCCTTCATCATATGGCAGTATCCCTCGTCGTTGATGCCCTTGGTAAGAGTCTTCGAAATGTTGGTCTCCATTCCTGATGGAAGTACAGCGTTGCATCGAATTCCCTTGTCTGTGTAGAACGCTGCCGTGTTCTTCGTCAAGCCTACAAGACCATGCTTGGAAGCGGTATACGCAGCACCTATAGGGATGCCAATCAGTACCATCTCGACAAATTTCCAAGAACAGGTTTTACTTGCCGGCAGCAAAGCCACGAAGAGCAGCGACGGATCCGATGTTGATTATCGAGCCCTTGATCTGCTTCTCCATCATGTGATTAACACCGAGCTTAGTGACCATCATCGGAGCTGTCAGGTTGACCGCAATGATGCGATCCCAGAGATCTTTCTCCAGTGTGCCGACCGGATCTGGATGATAAACATCGTCAGCGAAAATTCTCTCGTACAAGTATACATGACATCTGCCATGCCGCCGACAAGCTCTTTGAGCTAGGCACCACGGTATTCTTCGATGCCAATGCCTTCTGTAAACATACCTAGGCGATCAGTGACTCCAGCATTGTTGACGATAATATCAATCTTGCCAAATTTCTTGATTGTCGTTTTGAACAGGTCCTCTAGGTCTTCTTCAAGGGTCACATTTGCCTCGACGGCAATTGCCCTTGACGAGTCGTGAGAAGACTCGAACTTCTGAACCAGATCGGTGTTGATGTCAATGGCGACCACGTTTGCGCCTGCTTCCAGGAAGAGATCTGTAATTGAGAGACCTAGGCCACCTGCACCGCCAGTGACGATTGCGGTCTTTCCTTCGAGCGACAAGACTGGCGACATGGTTTATTCGTTAATAAGTTTCGCGCTGAATGTACTCGTGTTATTGTGTTGGGCGTCCGGGGTTTGTAGCTGGTAGAGAGAAATATGATGTGTTTCTTGAACTGAGGCGTAGAATCACTGTGGTGGTGTAATGGACTTCATGGCCTCGTCTGCTTACGGCACCGTAGAAAGGCATGGAACGCCCCCCGATTGCGGGGGACGATGCGTTGTTCGCCATTCACAATCGCGAGCACGCAAGTTTATTCATGATTCTCTTCCAACCAGCCAACAAAATAGCTATTTTGACGTTGCTCGCTCGGCCGTTGATGATATAGCTTCAATGTATGGGCCCCGACGTGTTGGCTACTACCTGGAAGGTGTGCATTGCTGGTCCTGAATGCTGTGACTCGGTGCACTGTGGAGGCATGGCCGAAGCATTACGTCATGACCCATTGCCTGGCTAATGGGGCAACCCTGGCCATAATTACCTATACTAGAGTTGAAGCTCGATCATGAGCGTGAATGTCGCTCTTCTTCGAGTTTCGGGTTCCTTCGCGTGTGAATCTTGACGTATGATAATTCTCAGCCAGGAGTGTGTACAGGGGACAGGCACCTTGTGTCAAGTGGGTTATCGTTGTGGTCGAGCCATGCAACGCGTTCACCACCCTGCATCTCCACCAACGACGTCGTTGACGTTCGCGGAGGCTGGAAGAAGGAGGCTCGCGAAATATGGTGCCTGGCAAAAAGCGTAAAAATAGAAAGATCGCAGGATCCGGATCAAGATACGGAGATCTTCCTGCACAATCGACGTAAGGAGGAAGGTGAAGCTGCATCCTTCGACAGCTCCTTCCTCAAATACCCCGCGTCTGCCTAGCTATCACCTCTTATCTTCCTACTTCCCGTCCACTTCAAAAGACAAGCAAGACGCTTCTATCAGGTTGTGACATCGCTTCTTCACTGGGATCATTCACTTTCGCTTGACCATTGTCTCTGTGTCTTGCGGTGAAGACCGGCATCAACTGTAACTCGCATTCCCATCAACAACCTCACGATCAATCTTCTCAACATGACCGGCGACTTCGTGTCTAATCCGAGCTTCGCCAACGAGACTTCCAACGTCTACTTCGAGCATTCTTCGGGCGTTCGTGTGGACACCAATGCCGTTCTGATCGAGGCAATCCGACGAGAGTACCCTCAGCTTCACCTTACCGTGACACCGACATACGCATGTGACCTTCTTCAATTCGCTGCCGCTGGAAAAGCTGCTGCTGCCCCTATCGACAAGGAAAATGATCGGCTGTATGTCCGACACTTTTTGGCGCCTGCCAGACGCCTTGACGGAGGCAACGGCCGCATTGTGGACGATGTCAAGTTTGGCAAGTTCTTGATTGACTGGGACGGCAAAGAGTACGTCGTCTACATTGCCGAGGGTCGCGATGGTGTAATGTCTTATCCACAAGTTCGCAATCAGTACATCTTGTCGTCCTCAGTACAGGCAACTGAAAAACTTCTACTGGAGGCTGGAAGATTTACAGGCAGCTTAGAAGGAGTGGTGCTTGTCTACGACCAAGGTTACTGGCAGAAGAACCATGAACTGTGGGAAAGTATCCAGTCGGCCGAATGGAAAAATGTCATCCTTGACGAGGATATGAAGTCAGCTCTCATCAAGGACGTGGACAACTTCTTTGACGGCAGAGAAACTTACCAGAAGCTGAAGGTGCCATGGAAGCGCGGCGTCATCTACTATGGTACATTGTAGCAACCATTCGTGCCTGCCGCGAATCATGCTAATCGTACCCGCGCTTTAGGACCTCCCGGCAACGGCAAAACCATCAGCATCAAGGCTCTGATGCATACACTCTATAAGCGAAAGGACCCCGTTCCTACACTCTACGTAAAATCGCTGGCGGGGCAAGTCATGTTATCCTACCATGTCAAAGTTACAAAGCTGACAACCTACAGTTATGGTGGCCCTGAGTTCTCACTCAGTACCATCTTCAAAGAAGCCCGCCGTTATGCCCCTTGCTACCTCATCTTCGAGGATCTTGACTCGATAATTACCGATTCAACACGTAGTTACTTCCTGAATGAGGTCGACGGAGTGCGTTCAAACGATGGTATCTTCATGGTCGGATCCACCAACCACCTTGATCGCCTAGACCCAGGTATCTCCAAGCGTCCCTCTCGCTTCGACCGCAAATACTTCTTCCCCAACCCGAATCACGAGCAGCGTGTCAAGTACGCACAGTTTTGGCAGGGTAAACTAAAGGAAAACAAAGACATTGAATTTCCGGACAAGCTCTGTGAGGCAGTATCATCAATTACTGATGGCTTCTCCTTCGCATACATGCAAGAAGCCTTTGTGGCATCTTTGCTAGCTCTTGCGCTTAGTGATAAGGAGGAAGGTCACCATGATGCTGATCTTGACAAGCTTCCGTTGTGGCAGCAGCTCAAGAAACAGGTCAAGATTCTGAGAGAAGAGCTACACCACGATCCAGAGGAGGCCATGGCGGCGCTCAAGATCTAGTCGAAGTACTTTCGACCATGTTTTGCTTGTACAACGTTAGCTAGCCGGATCTACAGATCTTGCGATCATGAGGATCGAAACTGAATATTTGATAAACCTCGTACGCCCTTGCGATATTCTTGTGGGCCGGCTATCAGCAGGCGTGAAGCTAAACAAAACAATGAAATCAAGGTGATGCGGGTGTGCGAAGACATGTCTAGGCGAGCTGGAACGGCAGGAGTAGCTCTCTGTGGGAGCGCTACACATACGTGATATGGCAAAGCTGTTACAAGATAGTAGGCACATGAGCAAGCATGTCTAATATTGTCCGTTGCAGAGTACTTGCGTATCGCAAACTGGAGGTCTGTTAAAAACACTCTTCAATGACCAGAGCCCATGTAGCACTTTAGATAGCGGTGTCGGTCTCTGCTTGCGCGTGTCAGGCTCGCGTCCACTTACATACATGTGAAAGCACTATACAAGTACTGACGAGGTGTTTGCAAAATGAGGACATGAGATGCCAGACACGCATGCAGGTACGCATGGCCGTTCAGGTGCAACGCGTTCTCAGATTCCGAGTGGAGAGGAACGTCGACCCGTGTCTATTCTGATCAAATTCTTCTGTCAGAGAGGTTTGTTGAAACTAGGCCTGTACATCAGTTTTTATCGTCTTGTTTTATGCGTAAAAAACAGCCCTAGCGTTGGTTTTTTTGAGGTCGAAACGAAACAAACAATGCCGAGCCTTGCACCCGCGCGCACCCGTGTGCACCCGCTATGCACCCGTCATGCTTGGCTGCGGGGGGAGGACAGGGTGGCCTTGCCAAGCCTACACTCAAAACAACGTATTAAACACGTTGTTTTGAATCGTCCGTTTTTTTGGCAAGAAAACATACAAACACCACGCCTAGTTGAAACAGGCTTGACAGGGTTTCGTGTTGGCCGCGTGCTCACTCATGCACGGACACCAACGTGACTTGGCGTCTGGTTGCAAGATCCTTTGGACTTCCCATCTTGGGCCTTTAATCCAACTGCGCCTCTACCATTGTGTAGCACCGCCTCCAAGAGAAATCTACATCACCGCAGTGCTGGCGGTGATGATGGTGATGCTGCCATCGCATCTCGCCGTTGTATCTCAAAGCAATGTACAACGAAAGAGACACTATTACAGGCAGCCACTAACCTGAGGGCGGGTTGGCGGCAGCCTAAACCATAGGTTCTCTTCATGGTCCAATGTTCCTTGCATCGTCATTGTTGACAATTGACTTGTGCCTGGAGTACTGCAGGTACCCTATTAGACCGTGTGACGCGGTCGAAACATTGAGTCTTCAACGCTCTAGTCTTCAATCGCTGCCTTTGGAATCATGCCAGCATTCTTTCGGCCTTGCTTTTACTGGCCTGGTGCCTTGCGAGTATGACTCTTCGCTGTTGGGGGGCTGTGTCTGGTAGGTCGGTGGCCGAGCATGGTCACGATGTCTCTGCCTTGGGTTAGCTGGCTCCCATCCATCACCACTGTGCGGACGCATCGGGCGCGGCCGAAGGTTTGCTTGGGTAGTAGATTCTACTTTTCTGTTTCGTCCTCGTGGCACACCTCGTTGCAGAGACGGTGGAAGTGCCTTGGCGGCATAGCCCCGGCCCTTTGATTTCTTCCTTTGTTGCTTCCTCTCTGAATATAAAAGACCAACTTGGGCCGCAAGATATTGACCTTTCCTCCCCTCTCCAATTCACAATCAACAATCTGCATACCAACTACCAACAGCCAACCACATCAACATCGGCGTCCAACGACAATACAAGCTCATTCAGTCAACCCAACGATCCAAGTCATACTCAAGATGCCTTCCAACACATCTTCATCCAAGTCCTCTGGCAGCGGCAAGACGCCTTCCTCCAACACCTCTGGTGGAAAGCCGCCAGTCTCCAGCTCTAAGCCCACGGTTCATAACTACGGTCCTGGCGTGAAACGCGGACCCGCTGAGCCGTCGTCCCGTGACGCTCTCAATGCTCGCAAATGGCGATGAGCCGGCACTCAGCACCAATATCAACAACTACAACGAAACTGAGCAATCGTACCCATCCAACCCTCTACATGTTTCCTGCTGGATAGAGCATCAACGACCGACATCGGACTCCAGTGTGTCACAAACACGCATCTACGATCAACAGTGGCTCAAAGATCTCAAGTAACCCAACATTTGAGCCTCTTCCAAAGATCGATCATAACCCATATTTTTGGGTCAACTTTCGAGAGTCATGCTCTGCAACAATGGAATTGTCCAACCCTTTGATCACGCGTCTGAACATCTGGATTTTTGATTCCCGCGACCTTTTTTGATTGGAGGATGTTTTCCCCGTCCAACGCACGTTTTCCCCCTTTCGCGCAAGATGGAATTATTTGTCAATGGACATGTGCGGTGAAGACGGGCAGATACGGAGAGCACAAGAAAGACAGGAACAGGAAAGGCGGGTAAGGACATGAACTACATGCGAGTCAATCCTGTACGACGGGTTCCTGGATCATTTGAAATAATGGGTAGCTAGGTAGTTTGGTTCCTTTTGGGCGATAGCATGCGCGGTACCCGGCAGTCAAGTCACTTTATCTTATTTTAAACCATCTTCTTGTGTCATGATGCTGAAACCAAAGCTTGATTTCGTTTCGTATCTAAGGATCTGTCCGCATCATCAGATGTCTTGTTCCTTGATTTTCCCGACACCCCTTCTGATACTCGACTTGCTTCCAAATAGCATAACTAGTTTGATCTTGGCGTGGTAGAGAGCAGAGCAGCAGAGTGGAGCGGTCATTGCACGACGTTCGGGGGTTCCCTGGCCGTGAGCGAGAACCTCAATATGTGTTCGATGCTCATTGGCGGCTTTGACGGGTCGATGTTGTGCCTTTGTAGTCTCCTGACATGGTCGGGCACGACGTCTACCATATCGACATCCATCTTCTCCTGTTTCGCTTCTGCCTTTTTGCCGCCTTCCCCTTCTTCGTCGTCTTCGTCCTCGTCATCGCTATCCCATAGCTTGCGGCGCAGACCGGTGACGACGTTCTCGATGCCGAGTTCGTGTTCTTCGAGGGTGAAGACGTCGTCGAAGGCATCGCTACCCATATCGCGAGCGACTCTGTTACCTTCTGGACCGGCCCAATTCCAGAGGTCGGTCAACTGTGCAGTGGTCATGGCCTGGAGAGGCTGTGAAGCGGGCTGAGGGCCGTCCACGTCCGCGCCGTTTGATTGACTAGGATCGGCAGTGCTGGCAGCAGCATGTCGCTCTCCATTCGCGATCCAATCTTCAACTTGTGGCTGTAACTTCTTGCGCAGCAGTTGAGTGAGCAAGTCTTCCTGGGTGCGGCCAGGGTATGCTGGCAGAGGGTAGACGTGGGCGTTTGCTAGGAGGGGCTGAGCATTGATGAGGGTGTGATGGAGTGAGGCGAGGTTGTGCGAGAGTAGTGTGGCCGAGTTTTGCAGTGAAGGCCTATTTTCAAGGGCTGGCGCATTAGTGAGCAGTTGCTAAGCTACGGTTTGGCTTTGTCGCATACCACGAGGGGAGGGGATCGTTGCTGTCTAGATCGTGGAGGAGTTTGCCTATGCTATTGGCGAGGGTGTTTAGGCGCTGGCGCACCTGCTCGAGAGAGCGAAGCGATTCGACCGACATTATTGCGAGGCGTGGTATAGAAGAGAGAAGGTTGACGAATGGATTGGCTTGCGACAGTTGATGGTGGATTACATGCACAAGGTCGGCATAACTCCAAGCTTCGCTGCTTAGTTATGCACGATGACGCTCTCGGATTGATGCTTGACTCTCTCCCGCCGCAGTTCGAATGGTGGCCGGGCGTGTTGATCAGCAAACACATTTCACCATCCTCCAAGCTCGCTCGTCGGCGCCTACCCGCTATGCTGCAAATATAATGTTAATATTGGTAAACGACCATACGAATTCTTCGCGACCCAACCCCGTCTCTCGTCGCGCCTCATAGGCCCGCAGCGCAATCATGTATGCCCCTCAGAGGATGCGACTATGGGTATAGCGATGGCTGCTTACCAGGTCCAGGTTCGAGAAAGACCTCTATGCCCTTATTCGGGGCATGAGGAACCACAAGGGCAATGAGAAGGAATACATCCAGAACAGCCTGAAGGAATGCCGCCGCGAAGTACGGAGCCCCGACATGGACAACAAGGCCACCGCCCTGCTCAAGCTGGTCTACCTCGAGATGTTCGGCCACGACATGTCATGGGCCTCGTTCAACGTCCTCGAGGTCATGTCCAGTCAGAAGTACCTGCAGAAGCGTGTCGGCTACCTCGCTGCCGTCCAGACTTTCCGTCCCGATACCGAGGTCCTCATGCTGGCCGAGAACCTGCTCAAGAAGGACTTGAACTCGCCGCAACTGCCTACTATCGGCCTTCCGCTTGTCACCATCCCTCATGTCGTCAACCCTTCCATGGCAAACTCGCTCTTGACCGATCTCCTGCCACGCCTTACCCACTCCTCGCCCGCTATCCGCAAGAAGACAATCGTCACCCTCTACCGTCTAGCCCTCGTGTATCCTGAAACTCTCCGTCCAGCATGGCCGAAGATCAAAGAACGTCTCCTCGACGAGAACGAAGACTCGAGTGTTACGGCTGCTATCATCAACGTCGTTTGTGAACTCGGCTGGAGAAGACCGCATGATTTCCTGCCTCTGGCCCCTCGTCTGTTTGAACTACTAGTTCAGGGCTCCAACAACTGGATGGCTATCAAGATTATCAAGCTTTTCGCTACTCTCGTGCCCTTGGAGCCTAGGTTAATCAAGAAGCTACTGCCTCCACTAACCACTTTGATCAAGACAACCCCTGCTATGAGTCTGTTATACGAGTGTATCAACGGTATCATTCAGGGCGGTATTCTGGACGGAGCAGAAGGCACTGTTGAGGGTGATGAGATTGCTCGTCTCTGTGTCAGCAAACTGCGTGGAATGCTTGTGGTTGAAGGCGATCCGAATTTGAAATATGTCGCCCTTCTCGCTTTCACCAAGATTGTGGCTTCTCATCCTCAGCTTGTCGCTCTACATTCAGATGTTGTTGTTGAATGTATCGATGATCCAGATATCTCGATTCGAACAAGAGCTCTTGAACTGGTTTCTGGCATGGTAGATGGAAGCAACCTCATGCCAATCGTCGAGCGTCTTCTCCGACAGCTTAGAGAGGCCACTCCTGCTTCGGCTTCTGACGATCCAATCAATGACAGAGGCATACATAGCGGTGTTGTTCCTTCAGGAGACTCGGATGATGAAGAGGCTGCCGAATCATTGCGAAGAAGAGAAGCGCGCTCGTCAGAAGCCCCTCCACTTCCTGAGGACTACCGTCAGAGCGTCATTGAAAACATACTCGACATGTGTTCAAGAGACACATACGCCAACATTTCAGACTTTGAATGGTACATTGGCATTTTGGTTGACCTTGTTGGCCACTGTCCGACAGTGGGCGCTCAAGCATCAGACAGCTCTTCTACCAAGTCGATAACAAATGTTGCCCAAAGCATTGGTCTCGAACTTCAGAACGTTGCCGTTCGCGTGAAGAGTGTACGACCAGAGGCAGTTGCTGCAGCACAGTCATTGATCATTGTAGAGCGCAGAAGAGACCTGTTCCCTGCTTCTGGAAACGGAGCACAGGCTGTACTGGCTTCCGTAGCCTGGATGGTTGGTGAATACCCTGACCTGCTTCCCGACCCGCAAGCGGTCTTGAGTTCGCTACTTCACACCTCTAGCGCTCAACTTCCTGCGAATATCCTTGCCATCTACATCCAAGCTATTCCCAAAGTTTTCGCACGTCTAACATCTAATCAAGAGAGATCGTGGACTGCATCTAGGAAATCACAATCCGATCTGCTCATGGCCAGAATCATCCACTTCTTGGAGCCACTTGTACAACATCCGCATCTTGAAGTCCAGGAGCGAGCCGTCGAGTATCTTGAGTTGATGCGCGTCACGTCCGAAGCGATTCAAGCTCATGCTGTTGAGGGCGAAGACGACGGGTTCGTCGACCCGCCGCTACTACTTACCCAAGCTATACCTTCCTTGTTCATAGGCCAGGAGCTGAATCCTGTTGCTATTGGTGCTCTTAGCAAAGTTCCACTCACCGAAGGCTTGGATCTTGACACGCCTATCAACGATAACTTGCAAATACTTCTATCACAAGCGGACTATGACGATATGTCGTTCCCAGACGAGGATAACATTTCCAAGTTCTACTTCGACAAGCCATCAGCAGTGGCAATCCAGCCAGCGGCTGCGGCTGATTATCTGGAACCCAAGGAAGCCACGCAGACCGGATCTTACCAATCCGAGGATCGCAACATTGATCCAAAGGACATTGCTAAGAAGAAGGCCGAAAGGCGCGAGCGTTATAGAGATGATCCGTTCTACATCGACTCGGAGCGAGGATCAGGAACCTCAACACCACTGCATAATATTCTCAAGAGCAGTAATGGCGAAGAACTGGACATCGACTCGATTCCCATCATGGATCTGCAACTCGACAGCAACAATACAGCAGCTGAAGCAGATCGTCTGCGAAAGTCCAAGGCATCCAAAAAGTCTCGTAACAAACGTGTTGAGATTGCTCAAGATGAGACTATAGGAGACGATGACGCCCCTGCCGCAACGACAGTACCCGCCAAAGCCTCCCTTCTCAGCAGACCCAAGAAGTCTCTTCTGCATGTCGACAGCAGTGGTCTCTCATCCCTCTCTCTGTCGGAAAACGCCACTGCTCGCGAAACACAACTAGACTTTGAACGCCGCCAACAAGAGGAAGAAGAAATGGCAAAGGCAATCAAAGAAGTCGAACGCGCGCGTCTGGAAATGCAAAGGGCACAAGAAAGAGTGGAAGCAACACACATCCCCGAAGAAGGCACATTGGTCAAGCGCAAAAAGAAGAAGACGAAACCAAAGGCCCCTGAAGAGGAAAAGCCTGTAGAGTCTGAAAAGGCAGGTGACGATGCAGAAGGTACGACAGCGGTCAAAAAGAAGAAAAAGAAGAAGGCCAAGGAGGAGAATGTGGAAGAAGCAGCTGGTGATGCAGGTGCAGAGGTAGAAGCCGCGACTGTCAAAACGAAGCGGAAGAAGAAGAGGCAGATCAACTTTGATGAGCAAGGGGACGCTCCCGCGGCCTGAGTCGGCCTCTGAAATATAAATCGTGACTTCCTACAATCTCACCTCTCTATCGCAACGTCGTGCATCACTCCTGGTTCCACTTCACGCTCTTACATCTCACCTCCTCGTTGACGAAATATCCAGCCGCCTCTACCTCTGCATCATCCTCTGTGCAAGCGTTTTGTGAAGACTTGAGTAGCTCATGACTAGCTCTTTGCACATCGTTTCCACACAACGTGTTAGCACCCGAAAGCCATGAATCTGGATCAATAATATCCTGCTGCCATATATTGTCTTGCTTCAAGCAAAAGTGGAAAGACGATCTTGCCCGATGCATTGGTTGATGAGCTTGTTTTGTTTCCACATACAAAGGCCCGAAACGCAATACAATACCTCCAGACGCCATCTCAAGACCTGCAGCTCAACCTATATAAAAAGAGGCGCGTTTGCCGGGCTTGGACACTCACAGTGCTTCAAATACATGATATTTGACACATCTTATTTGCAGATCTCTCGAGGAATCGATCATCCTGGTGAATCGATCTTCAAATCTAGTTCATTGCCCATAATATGCATTTGTGTCCACACGTAAATATTTGATTTCACATATTGATGATGGTAGACACCTAGAAGAAAAATTCAAAGGATTAAAATTATCTCTCATTTCGGTGTTTGTCAAAGGGGTATATAACTCATGTGTATCGTTGACGTTTGAACCCATGTAACTGCTTTTTGTTCTTTTGCAAAAGCAACTTTCCCCCCTAATGGTGTAAAAAGAAGGGAATTTGTAAAAGGGATAGAAAACGAAAGATACAAATAAAACGGGAAAGGAGGCCGGAAGGATACAAAAAAGGGCGCAAGAGTGTAAGGGTGTAACAAGAAGGTTGGTGCGAGTGAGCTTCGTCAGTAAATTCGTGTAATCCTGCTGCCTGGCTTCCTTGTTTGGGATCCAAGACACGTCGAACTACATCCTTCGTCAAAGCCTTTTGACCTGGACTTTGTTTGGGATTGACCGATGGTCCACGACGACGCGTATACTTGCATCCCGGCGGTGGATTGCGATAATTGATTATTGGATGTCCCGGCGAGTGTGTCTGCGAGCGAAGAGTTCGCGTTCGTGAAAATATTCGACGGCTCTTCAAAAGGATCGTTGTTAGCTGCCAGTCTGTGACAGAAAGGGAAAACGGTTTGTATACCTCGGGTTCGAGCGGAGGTTCTGGTTCCTCGTCCTCGAGCTCGTTTGTCATAGCACTTTGAGCTAGTCTTTGCTAACCAGAAGCAATATACTCAGATCCCCAACTCTACTCTTCGTCTTCGTCCTTACCTTCGTGCTTTCCGCCGTCCTTTCTGATAGGAATCTTGATGCCTTGACCGGCAAAGCACTTGCTGAGTTCGGTGCTCTCAATCACACCAGGGAACTTCTTGGCTGAAAAGACCTGGAAAGGCTCGGAGAAGACGGTGGCCAGAACGGGTTTCGAGCCATTGGCAAGCTTGTTGGTTTGGTCTCTTCCGGCGGAAATGTCGAAAAAGCTCATCTTAAGGCGGAAAATCGCCTCGGTGCGCACGGATAAATCTTGCAAGACAAACCAGTGGCCTTCTTTTCCTTGGGGATCACGCAGCGTGTTGGCGTTCACAGTAAGACTGCCGATCAGATTGCGGGTGAACATGCCACCATTTGTCTGTTGCTGTGGCACGGGAGGCTGGTATTGTTGCGGAGGGTACATTTGTGGCTGAGCACCGGGGTATTGACCGTAGGCAGGGCCCATCGGAGGCTGTGCGTAATGGCCAGGAGCAGGAGCAGGAGCAGACATGTACATGGGCATGTGAGGTTGTGGGCCATACCACTGCGGAGGGTAACCTGGTGGGGGGCCATAGCCAGTGATCTGGCCGGTTCGAGGGTCGTGGTAAGCGACTTGAGGGGGTGCATACAAGGTCGGGCGCTCGGCTGGCGGAGGGTACGAGGTGGTTGTGGCTGTCGAGATGGACGTGGCAGGAGAGTTGGTCGATGCTTTGACAATGTTCTTTTCGGCATGGCCATGTTCGTCCCAGAGGTCGACCTGGAGAATGAAAAAACTGGGGTCTAGCTGGCTGTAGCAGGCGTCAGTTCAGTCGAGCTTGCTGCATACAAGATTGAAAAGCACATACTCTGCTGGCACCTCCTGCTGTGTCCGCGTATCGGTAACGACAAGGCGCACACATGGCGGAGGAGTGATAGGTCTTCGGTCCTGCAAATGTCTCAGATGGGTCAAATTCTGTACCACGCGTGTGGTTGCTTACCTTGTCTCCGAAGCCACACATGCGCGCTCGGATGGGCTGCTGCACGACAACCAAGGAATATTTCAAATTGTCCTTGGTCTGAGAAATGATGTGAGCAGTCTGGGTCACCGGTGGTGCTGCTTGCATTGCTTGTCCGTTTGCTTGCATTGACAGTTGTTGTCTGTGATCGTACTGAGGATGAGGGGGTCCGGGGTAACCTGGGTGGCCGCCATAGGCGGGCGGGAGGTTTTGTGTCTGAGCCATGGTGGTGGTAGCCAAACGGTGATTTGATCTCGAGACGTCCTGCGGTGCAAGATGGGCTACCAATTGGAGCTCAGGAGTGCGGGCACTAGAGCTTGGAGAGGGCTAAGAGACCTGAAGAAGAGGGCTGGGTCGATCCGAGAGATGGAACACAGAAGAATGGGGTGTAGAAGATTGCAGTGAGAGCTGCGGTGTGGAGGACTTTGTCTTGGGCCTGTGTCAAGACGAGCGCATCGACTAGATGGCAGTCGCGCGCGTTACACCAACCGGAGAGAAAGCGCCCACGTTGCAGCGGCCGTGCGTTTCAGGATGTGCGCCCTTGAGAAAGCGAACACGGGCGTGTAGATATCGAGTAGAAGCTGTAGGAGGAAGTTGCCTTTGGACCCGATATACACGGATTGCGAGTGATGCGTCTAGCCTCGGACTCGATCGAGGACAGGAATGTATAGCGGCGGGAGCGCGGGGAGCGAGTGACTTGAGAGGGTGTTTTCTGAGACGCCGAACAGGGAGGACAGAGCAAACTCGGGGGCTCACGAGGCAGGCACAGGATCAATCGCGACACTTGTTCAAGCAGAGTGGAGAAAAGAACAGGAAGGAATACTGGAGCAGCGCGTCCAAGCCTTGATGAACTCGACCTGGATCGCCCGCCATCATCTTTTGGTTCGTCGTCAGAAGATAGAGAACCGCCACTAGGCTGGGTTCGGGCCTGTTAGCCTGTACCGAATGAGCGTACCGAAAACCTTTTTGGCCGCCCGGGAACGAATCGGATGCCTCCAGACCGTTGTTGCGCCATCTTTATCCTCGTGCCTTGATCTCCAGGGGATCCTAACCACCTCAATTCTCGATTATTGCCATCAATCAATGAACGAGGAACTGTTCGCAAACCCTCTGTTTGAACCTCAACTGCCTCATCGCGCAAGCGAAGTCCGCCGTGGCTGACCTGATTGCTGCATCTCGACTGAAACCAGGTTGCCTGCAGGCCCTCTCCAATCTGAGACAATCTCACTCCATCACTCGCGCCCAGTGCAATGGCGCAACTCTTCCCGATGACAGCCACGACGGTTTGTCATCTGGGCTTCTGGGTCGATTCTTGCCCTGGATACTTCGCTACCATCACGGTACCGCGACGGCAATGGCTTGTCAGAGGGCTGCCGTTGGGAGAGGAAACCATCCACCGACCCTTCAGTTTCCACCGACTGCCATGCCGGCATTGCAGTAGCGCGCGCTCTTCATTAACCCGTCAAGACATGTTCTCGGGATATATATACAATTTCATGCCGTCCAATTTACAGTACATGTATAGTACCTTTCTGTCTATCATCATTATTCAATACTCAACAAATGCTGCGTAACGAATAGTCTGCTGATGCCTCCTTTCAAACGGAGGAGGTCCAGACGGTGACCTAGCAGAAGCTTCCTGGCCCAATAGTGATAACTGGCGTTTTTCAGCCTCGAGTCAACACATCTCTTACGTGCGTACGAGAGTGCTTTGTTATACAGAGATTTCAACAATCAAATCTCATTACTCAAACCTCAAGCCAGAAGGCTGAAGACCCATAGAAGGTTGAGAAATTTTTACGAGATGCAATCTCCGAGTCTAAGGCGGCAGCATGTGGAAGATACTGGTGCATGCAGTAAGACAATAGTGCCAGCGATGGGGCTGGAGAGGAGCATCCCTAAAAGTGCATTCAAGAGAATGGATGACACGTCAACAGTCGATGGTATATAAAGCCGCAGTACGCCTTGCAGCAAGATACATGAGCAGAGGGTCGAGCTCAGGGGAACATCCGATGAGAAACCACTGCGGCAGATCCATGGCAGCAACAGAAAGTGAAGGTCTTCACCTGACGCGATGCGATGAGTTCGTCTGAGCTCTGTGTAGAGAGGCTGAAGTCACGCAGAGTTGAGAAGGTTTGATTGATGGTTTGAGGAGCTGTCGCGTGGGTTACCGGACCAAGATCGATCCCTGATTCGTGCGCAACCACCAACGCGTTGTGACGTAGCCAGCCAAAGCATCCACACCCTTGGATCTGTGAGAACCTGGAGAAAGCACTTTGACAGGACACATCGATCATTCGTCCTAAACTCACACGTTATAGCACCTAATCGCAACCATGTCCGGTAAGTGAACATGTGGCAGACCAAGACGGCGTCATACTGACAAAAGACCAGCACCGCCAGTAGATTACTATGCCGCCCTCGAGGTTGACCCCAAGGCAACACAGGAGCAAATCCGCACCGCCTACAAGAAGTACGTTATCTTGCCTCTAATTCAAGAACATGCGACTAACGACATCCCTCCAGACAAGCACTGAAGCACCACCCCGATCGTGTCCCTGCCGACTCCCCCGAGCGCACAACTCGCACCAGAAAGTTCCAACAGATCAACGACGCCTACTACACCCTCTCAGACCCAACAAGACGAAGAGACTACGATGCCACAAGACGCTACCACGGATTCGGTTCCGGATTTGGCTCGGGCTTCGGTGGCGGCTCAAGCTCCAACTCAGCTCCCCCAGGCGGCTACGGAGATCCAGAGGAGGAGATCCCTAGACCAGAGCCTGGTAGCCAGCAAGGAGCTGGTTTCAGCTTCCCTTGGAGCGCCTTTGGTTTCGGTGGCCAGGCAAAGACGGAAGAAGATGCGAACAAGTTTAGCAGCGAACAGTTCGGCAACGTCTTTGAGGAGATGCTCAGGTACGTCTTCTTCGGTTTGTTGAGTTCGCTCGTATCTTGATACTAATAGTTTCACAGGGAGCAAGGTATGGCTGAGGGCGAAAACAACTCACCCACTGGCAGATTCTGGTCCATGATCGGTGCAGTCAGCGGAGGCGCAATGGGTTTCATCATCGCCAACGCTCCAGGTGCCATTGCAGGCGCAGTAGCCGGCAACAGACTCGGTGCTGTCAGAGACAACAGAGGCAAGAGTGTATACTCTGTCTACCAAGAACTGGACCAGCCAGCAAAGATGCGCCTGCTTAGCGAGCTGGCAACCAAGGTTTTCGCTCACGCCATTAGCTGAGCGGCTGTAATATCATGAAGTTTATGACTGGTTAATTGGCTTGGTCTCACGTGGTTTTTGGAGAGGACGGTCACGATGCATGCAATACCCCTATCAATGAACATTTCCCCATCACTACTGTGCATTTGCTGAATTTGTATTGGGTATCTCGCTTGCTTTTGTACATAGCTTCTGGTGGGTTGGATTAGAGGGTGACATGCCTCATCGTTGGACTGACTGAGTGTCTCTGTTGAGGAGCTCTTTCACGGCGATGAGCTCGGCTTGGTCATATCCATCCCAGCCTTTCTCACCACCCATGCTACGTCTGACAATTTCCGACAGCTTCTTAGTCGAGAGCTCGCGCAGCTTCTCCACCGAAGCAACGGATGGCGGTGGCAGGTCACCGACTGTTGCATCTGATGATTGTGCTTTTTGGGGCTTGTTGCTCGTTTGAGACAAGGCTTCTAGGAGGCGTTGTGATGTCTGATATGGATTAGAAATGACTAACGCGAGCAGGATTCAATGGTAAAACGTACGAGTTTGAGACCGTAGTAGCCACGGAGGTAGTCGTCGCACAGTTCGATGCTACGGCAGAAGCTGCGTTGAGCATCTGCGAGTAGCTTGAGCTTGCTTCCAGCATCCTCTGCCGCGTTGGCAGAGATGAAGAGCAATTCACCCAGACGAGCATGGATCTACGATATGTCAGCAGTCCGTACATCCACGTATTTTCGAGTAGGTTGTACGCACGTTCCAAGCATTCGGCGTGATGAGCAACACCTCTTCCAAGCAAAAGACAGCCTGCGAATGCGCACCCTGCAAGAAGTACAGCTCAGCCAACTCAGCCCATGCCTCGGCATCAATAGGCGAGCTGTCCAACAACTCAGTCAACGCCTTTGTCGCATCGGCCACCTTGCCCAACCCTCTCAACAGCGCAACCTTTCTCTTCAAGACCGGGATGTTCGCAGGCTTCTCCTCAAGCAACTCGTCATAGCTCTTTAACACATTCAACAGTGCCTTGTCGTCTGCTGCGGTTGCTTCCTCGTAGAGTCCACGTAATGCTTGGACGCGCTCGTTGTCGGGTCCGAAACGCTGGGACAGCTGTTCAAGGCAGATGTATGCGGTTTCATCGTCGCCGGTGCGTAGACAGGCGACAAGCAGGTTTTCGTTTGCTTGCCATTGCTCGGCCGATTCGGAAGTCGTGAGGAGAGAGAGCGGGTAAGGGAGACTGCTGGGTGCTTGGCTACGGAGCCATTTTGGCGCCAGTTGTGAGAGTCGCAGCGACTCGGTGTGTGAGATTTGGGTCGGAGGTGCTAGCAATTGATCAATCATCTTGTTGTGTGAGTTGAGCTGTAATGTACAGGTTGCTTGCTGAGTTGTGGTGGAGCTTCTCCAGCTTGCTGTCTCCAATTCCGCGCGATATCCGCCAAGAGATGGGCCGCGACCCTGTCTATCATCAGCCTGATACCAATCAAGATGATCATGATCTTCCCACAGGGATCTTTCAAAAGAGGCAATCTACGCGCTCTCTTTATACAGACATGATAACAGCAAAACCTTCCTGCCTTTCGACAGTGCTGTGAGCCTCAATAAGGAGAGTCGCAAAAAGCAAACCTCAAATGTCTTTGTAAGCCTATCCCTCGACAATTGCATTAATCTAAGAAAAAGCCTTGCATTTTCATATGTGCAAAAGTGACCCCTGCAGGAGATATGTTGATATATTATTGCAAGCTCCCAGCTTGCCACCGCACCCTTCAAACCATGTACCAAAATGCAAGGTACTTTCTAGAATTCGGGAGATGTCCAAGGAGAGCGTCTCCGTAGACGGTTGGACGAGTACGGGAAACACCTTGAAGGTAATCTGAGCTACTAGGTGAGCTTGAAAGATTTTGTGGTGTCATAAAATCGTATATATATGTAGAACAAGGTAAAGGCTCAGTGCGAAACTAGCAGCCTATCCACCGAGGCGTGTTAGAGTGGCATGCTGTATAGGCATCGTCAGAATAGACACTTTATGAGACGTTCAATCTAGACGTCCTCCTTAAACTCATCATGGCTACCCTCAGTGCTAAGAGTAGCATTGCGGCCGGTACCTTCCCTCTTCTCGTTAAACTCAGTAGCGTTGCTCTTGTTGCGAGCAGCGTCCATGGCCATGCCAGCATGAACAGAGGAAGTACGTCTAACCTCGTCTTGCTCACGCTCGATGTATGCCAAAGGACGCTTAGTGCTGATAGCGTCCTTGTGACGGAAAACGAACACATCATGGTTCTCACGGAAGAAGCGGTCCATGTCTTCAAGCGTTCTATCGGCTGTCTCCGGATACCAGAGGTACACGACAGGGATAAAGCTGAAGTTGAAAACTGTCCAGATGATGTAGAACTTCCAGTGGATGCTGTTGATTCCGATAGGGGTGATTTCGACAACCATGCTAAGCTTATGGTTAGTACAACTCACATCAGTCTGGAGGAGGAAGGGCTCACAAGTTCATGATCCAATTAGTGGCAGTACCAAGAGCAGCTCCTTTGGTACGCATTGAGAGTGAGTTAATCTCAGTGGGATACAACCATGGGACTCCCTGCCATCCGATACCGAAGAAGACCTGTACTACGATTAACACGGAGTTCCAAGTAAGTACATGTGTGATAGGGGACTTACGTAGTAGAGGAAGAAGAAGGCAATTGATGCAGATGCGACCTCGTTCTTGTGGGCATAGCCATCCATCTCGTTGAAGCGCAGCAAGATGGTAATCAACAGATAACAACACCCTTGACCGAGCGAAGCATAAATCATCATGTTGCGGCGACCCCACTTTTCCACGTTAGGGATCGATATGAACGAGAAAAGGAGGTAGGAAACCGAGTTGCAAGCTGCGAGAAGACGGGCCAGCTTCTCAGTGAGACCGACAGACTGGATCAAGACAGTAGGCAAGTAGTAACTTGTCACGTTGATACCACCCAGCTGCTGCATTGCTTGGGCACCCATTCCCAAGAAGAGACGACGCATGGTGCAGGTGCCTCCCTCCTTGCCAGTCTTGCCCCTAAGAAGCTCACCCCAGGAAGGTGAGTTCTCGCGTTCATAGTCGACCGCGTACTGAATCTCGTTGCTTGCAGTGATGATATAGGGATCATCATGGGTAGTTGACTCCAGGGCGGCCAGGATATGGTTAGCTTCTTCGACGCGGCCCTTGCTGATGAGCCAACGAGGAGATTCGGGCAACCATGGCACAGTTGCATAGAGGATGACAATGAAGATGAACTGGAAGGCAAGAGGAACACGCCATGAGACGCCTCCGTCGAGGTAAGAGAAGCCAAACGTCACCCAATTGCTTAACATGAAACCGAATATGTTCAAAATCACGATAAGGCTGTCAGCGAGGTAAAATAGGGTGGACCCAATGAAACTCACTCTCGATGATAACCAGTTTACCACGCCACGAGGCCTTAGATGTTTCTCCTTGCCATACGGGTGCAGTTGATGTGTTGATACCGTTGCCAATACCAGCGACAATACGGCCAACGATCATTTGAGGTACTCCGAATGCTGTACATTGGAGAAGAGCTCCGACAGACATAATCGTGGTTCCTAGTAGAATTGAGTTCTTGCGTCCGAGAGGGTCGCCGATCATGACTGCTGCAATGGCTCCGAAGAAACATCCGATATCGTAGATGGCGGTGATGGTTGAGAGCAAACTTGCATTGTCGGCAAGGTTAAGCTGGTTGATGTAATCTTGGGTAACCACAACGCCACCAAAAACACCCTGTTTGAACTCTTAGTTGTATCCCATCACTTAGACTGGCAGTTTCTGCTCACCTGGTCGTAACCAAATAGGGTCATATCAGTGGCACAGGCAACAGTGACCCATACTGTCAACCAAGTACCGGTCATACCAAAGTACTTTGGTTTTGTCATGGCCTTTTCAGACATCTTGCTGTCAGGAGGATATTGGTGTGGAGGAAGAGTGTGGAGATCTGGAGGAGACACATCTTGACGAGGGGAAAGTCAGATGTTTATATACGAGGTCGCTAGTAGTTCCTCCGGTCTCATACAGACCAAAGAATGCTCGATCCTGCCATGAGTCGGGTGCTTGGAGCAAAGGCACAGACGCACCTTTCATGCATGACGTCGCGCGTGGCTGTCTTCGAGAACAACGGTCTAGTCGCACGTAACTACTTAGATATAGGAGTTGTTTAAACGCCCGGAGATGTTTCCAGTCCGGACAAAGCTCTCGACACTGAGAACCGGCAAGAATGCATCCTGCCTACTCACAATGGCAGCATAGAGAACAACTCAAGGAGATACTCTTCTTCGTACTCATGCAGTATCAAGAGTGTCGAGGCCGAACAGTGATCGCATGGGATTGGAGCTAAGGCTGTCGATCTGGAGACACAAGTTGGAGTTAGTGCCTTCCCCCGCACAATGGCACGAGCCTGAGAATTCGGTCCTTCGCCGGAGGTGAATACGATGACGGCAAGGCAATCGCCTCTACAAATGAGCCTTGTCTTTAGCCGTATTGTGAGCACTTACTGAAGGGCAGGTAGTGAAGCGTCAAGAAAAGTCGTGGATCCTCTTCCACGCCTCCCAAATTCGATAGGTACCATCCAAGCTTTGTCCAAGGGCAGTAAGTCGAGGGCAAGCTCGTGGGACGAGAATAAGCTCATCCGTCAAACGGCGAGCACTTCCGCATGAGAAACAGATATGACGCAGGCGGCACACGAGCAACACTTTACGCGTGTCACCAGAGAACTTGTTAGACGAAACATGGCATCGAGGGCGGAGGCCCCTGGGGCGGGCGTACTTCGTAGTTTCTCCAACACACGTCTGCGGCTTCATCTACACGGTCACAACTCACAAGGATACTTCTCGAATGGTAATCCGGATTGGAGACCTCCGCGTTACGGAATACTCTGAAGCCTTCGCACGCATTCTCTGTACAGATGCACGACTCTTTTGGACTGGAGGACTCTGGTTTCCAGGGAGAACCTTGCAAGCAGGACCTCTGAGATTTTGAGGGCACTTGGCATTTCTGGAACTTGAGTAGTTCGATTAGGATCATATATCTCCAGATAGAGCACTCTCAATGAATTGTGCGTCGAAATGTCTGGAGTTACTCAATAGTACGGTGAGGGGCAGGTAGGCGGACCCCCGGCACAAGCAAGACCCGATTCCAACTCGTACTTTCTGAAACTTGCAGCGTCTCTTACTCCTCTCGCCATACCATCTCCCTTCTTGTCAAATATCTTGTGACTCCCCGGAAGCCGAACTCAGACGTGCCTAATGGACCTCTCTCATGTCATACACGAATCTGGCCATCTCCGCCAATTGCAATATGCCCAATCTCTCCATGCTGCAGCAAGTCGATCAAGCGCGAATACATCCTTCAGCAGCCATCCTAGTTTCCAGCCAGGGTTGAAGTCCACGCAGGACCTACAAACGTTCCTGTGCAGTTTCTGAAATTCCATTGGAATCTAACGCCTCTGAGGGTAGATGACAATTCCACCGTCGAACATTGGAACTTGTTGACATCCAGAGTCCCAGCTGTACGCAACACCATGATCAAGCGTTGCTGACGCTTCGGGGAAATTAGCGTTACTAACGACGTCGATGACTCAAGCCACACTACCACATGGCGTTCAACGTCCTGGAGTCATAAAGATTTGAAAGAGTCATCCTCACGGACACAATTTGAGTCATAAGCGCGCGCATACTCGTTTCCATTACCGATGCCGAAGTTCATATAACTGCCGCGAGTTCGACTTCATAGCATCCATACTGAGCTTAAAGATTTGTATTTTTATCATCATCAACATGCTGGAAACCTTCGACAAGACCACTGGCATGGAGTGTGGGAGTGAGCTGCTCAAAAACCAGTTTCTCTTCGACCCTGCCTATCGCAACTTGAACCACGGTATGTGACCAAGCCCTTCTCAGAGCATCAGTGCTTCTCGAACATCAAACGAACACCAATCGTGACCATACTCGGGATCTCCACACACACACAACCTTCTTTGGAAGGACGTTTAAGGGACAATTTTATTCTCGGTACTGACCGACAACTTTCTTTAGGCAGCTTTGGCACGTATCCTCGCTCGGTGCGAGATGCTCTACGACAGTCGCAAGACGAATGCGAGGCAAGACCTGATGCCTACATTCGCTACGCCTATCCGAAAGCGTTAGACGTGGCCAGAGAAGCTGTTGCAAGTTTGGTCAATGCCCCTGTCCAGACTGTGGTATTCGTACCTAATGCCACGACTGGAATTAATACCGTCTTGCGAAACATCACCTTCACCGAGGGAGATATTATCCTGTATTTTGCCACGATATATGGCGCATGTGAAAAGACCGTTACACATATCTGTGAGACAACTGCTGCTGAGTCATTGAAAATCGACTATACCTATCCCGTGTCAGATGACGCTCTTTGCGAAGCTTTCGAAAAGGCAGTCTCTCAGGTCAAAGCCGCCGGCCAGAACCCTCGGATCGCCATATTCGATACCATCGTCTCGCTCCCTGGCGTGCGCGTTCCTTTTGAGCGCTTGATCTCTGCCTGCCGTCAGCATGGTATCTTGTCGCTAGTCGACGCGGCTCACGGGATCGGGCATATACCCTTTGATCTGACACAACTGGATCCTGACTTCCTCGTTTCGAACTGCCATAAGTGGCTCTACACGCCAAGGGGCTGTGCCTTGCTCTATGTGCCTGAAAGGAACCAGGGTCTCATCAGGTCGACTCTGCCAACCAGCCATGGGTTCGTTCCCCTCCCTACTGGTGGGGCCCCGATCAACAATCCCTTGCCTCCCAGCACAAAAAGTGCTTTTGTTGTCAATTTCGAGTTCGTAGGAACAGTCGACAATGCGCCGTACACTAGTCTGCCTGCTGCCGTCGAGTTCAGGAAGGCCATAACATGGCAGGGTAAAAGCGGTGAAGACGCAATCATGAGCTACACGCAGGATCAGGCGCGGAAGGCAGGCAAGCTGGTGGCTAAAATCCTGAACACCGAGGTCCTGGAAAATGCAGAAGGCACTTTGGGCAACTGCAACTTCGCCAATGTCAAGCTGCCCCTGGACCCCACTATGCTTGCCGGTGGTGAAACCGGAAAGGCCGTGAAGATCGCCCAATGGATCGCGAACAAGTTGGTCGACGAGTACAACACATTTATCGCCATCATTTTTCATGCAGGTGCGTGGTGGGTCAGACTCAGCGCACAGGTTTATTTGACCATGGAAGACTGGGAGTGGGCAGGGAATATACTAAAGGAGGTCTGTGAAAGAGTCAGCAGGGGGGAGGCATCTCAAGACTAGACAAGGACACTACTACTAGGTGTCGAAAGGCACAAAGCTACCGGTAGCTCAGAGCCTCCATTAAGAGCTCAGTCCTTTCGTTCTTTCTGCCTCAGAGAGTCTCTTGAATCAAATGTTTTTGTACAACTTCATGGCTGAATCTTTTGCAGCCTCTAGTGTGAGAAGTAACAGAGCCAGTATGTGTTCTACTTGAGACCTCCATGCGCTTCGTATCATGTCTTATCATGCACGAGGACGGGTCACTTGTCGCATTTCCGGTCAGAGATCAGTTGCACGACGAGGAAAAGAACTTTCATGACAAAGCTCTTCTCCACAAAATCAGTCGGCATCATGGGTGGGTATACGGGCCAAAGGCAGCTAAAACCGGACCTTGCCGTATGACATACGACTAACAGATTATCAGCTCTACAAAGGTAAATTTTCTTCTAGATACTCGAACCTGCTGTTTTGTTCATCCTGTCGGTTCATCACTGCGCAATGCAGATGTTCACGCTGTCACTGTAGTGGTACCATCGCAGCCCCTGACTCGAGAATTTTGATCGATGCGCTGGACAAGAAAGATTTTGTGCATCACTAATGTGGAGGTGGCTGTAGCAAATAATTGGACCGAACTCAAGCTTCTTCTACCTTGCAAGAAGTGCTGTCACATTCTCTCCATGCTTCTCAGGAGCCGACTGTGCAGGCAGAGCATCAGAATTTACAATCCTCATCGGACAACTGTGTCAAGTCGACAGCATCTTTCACTTCTATGCACATTGCTTTGAGAAGAGCGATTGTCCAAAGAAAGGTGCCTCTTCGGACTTCTAGGGGGAGGTGTCCCTCAGACTAGTTGGTATCGAAACGCATGATTTTCTGTTAGATGTAAGTCTATCAAGGCAGGCGGTTATTTTTCTGTACTAACATCGAGAACTTCATGCCCCCGTAGCTTTTGAAGCGGCCAGCCCACTCCCAAGGTGGCTGAGAATATCATCTTTGGTGCTGTTTCTCCGTGCTTGTATAACACAACTTATCACACAGCGAAGTGGATGGAGCATCTTCCTATAACGATAAGTCGTCACTTATGAATGTGCACATAACTAAATCATAAAACTCATGCATTTCGTGCGGCCTAGACCTATTTCGTTGAATTACTGTCCAGAACTCTCCAACCACTCACAGTCGTAGAGCCGCCCAAGCCCTGTTCATGACCCACAGTAGCTTGTGTTTAGCGTCAAGCAGGATGGCTGATGATGATACGGAAGATCCGTTCCCGCTTTTGCCGATATACAAGGAGAGGACCCCCACGGCCACTGCAAGAGTCAATGCTCCTACTGGCTTGCGGTATCTGTATGCCAATAAACGCGATTGAGCGATCGCTTTTTGGAGGGCTTGCTGGCGCTCAATCTGTGCCGCATGCTTTGCATAAAGTTGTTCTCCATCTTCAAGCGTTTGCTTTGCGAGTTCGTTGGGATCACGCGTGGTTTTGAGCACGCTGTAACCTGACACCTGGCGCCATGCCCTGAAGGGCAGTGTCTCTGGCGGATGCTGAGAGTAGAGCAAGGTCGTCCTCGTGATGAGGGACTCAATATCCAGTGGCTTGGGTAGTTTAGACAAGATTGCGTACATCATGTCTTCTTCATCGGAGCCGAGCTCCAAGAGCTCGTCTTTTCGCAGCATGATGATCTGTAACCTGGTTAACATTATGATCGTCCGGGAGGGTCGCCCCGGTTTCCGCCGACTTATTGGGCGTCATGACTTACTGTTGCATACATGTACACCGACACCACAGCTTCATGTGCCAGGAGAAAGTCGAACAACCGAGATATTCCACCGTATTCCTCGATGTCGTGTGCGTACAACGTCAGGGTAGCAGCGATGGCAAAATAGGGCTGCAACCCCGATAGATGCTGGCATAGTTTCGGGTCAGTAGCATACACTATTGCAGGCAATAGCTGTACATGTGATTCACTGGCCGAGAAGGTAGGAAGCATGTAATCCCTGATCCGAAGAAGAGACAAGCGGGCCAGAAGAGGTGCAGCCTGGTTGGCGCCCAACACGAGCAACAGCACTTGCGCAATGTCGTGGAAGCCCTGGAAGTAATGCAGGCACGGATGCTGACGCAACAGACCAGTGATGAGATTTGACAATTCATGTTTCCGGCCTTCAATCTGGTTTTCAGATTCGCCTGTCCAATGTTAGCACAATGCATGTGTCTCAATCCCATATGCTGCATGCCTGTTGGGTAGTATACAAAAGCACGGTGAACGTCCAGTTTGACTTGCTCCTCATCTCTATGCACAGGCAATGCTTGCCAATTAACCGTCTGATCAGGCTTCTTTTCAGATGCGCCTAAAAGTACGGGCCCTGTGGTCAGTGTTAGCGATGTAAGGTCGCATGAGGACAGAGTCATTACGTGCATGCGACACGTCTAACGTGGTCTTCGATGAGACCACCCGAGGTTGTGGCAAGAGCAACAATCTGTTGAGTGTCTTTGTTCTCGCATGCTCTGAGAATTTGCGTGACCTTTGCTGATTCGGTGGGTGTCAAAGGCTCGTCTCGCCATGAATTGGAGAACGGTTGGCCAGAGCTTGATTTCTCAGACGCGTCGTGGTTTGGCGACACATGGCCAGAATCCTCGCCATCATGTTGCGGCTTGTCTTCCAACATGTCTATATCGCGGTCAGGGAGAGTGGTCGCTGAATGTCGGTCTGGATTCCAGCTTGTTGGCTCATCAAGCGCCGTGCAGTAGTAGTGCTGTGCTGGACGCTCCCGCGGCAGCGCTGTCGGTGAATTTCTGTGCAACAGATCCCCTTATTGTTGCAGTTATACTGCGATGTAAAAGTGCTCGGAATTATAAGTTGGTTGGAAATTAGCCATGGGTTTTCGTTAGTTGTGATTGTGCCACAGCAATGTTGTGTTGGTAACATGGTCGGCCAATCGTGGCATGCAGCGCACACCGAGCGCAGGGATCGCTGCTGCCGAGCCGAGCACTTTTTGCCGGCCCGGCCGTGCCATCGACCTCACTGCCATCAACCTTGACCTCTCTACCTTGTCAGTCTTCTTCCCGCTACGAAACTAGTTGGCTAGTTCGTGACCTGTCACACGTCATTTACTCATTTGATTCAACATGTAGGCCGTCTGCGCAAACTCGTGGTGATTGCATGCAGTAAGCACCCGATGCAGGATCAGCTTCAGACAACTCCCCTATCTTGATGTCTACGGCGACAGGTCGTATCACGTCCTTGCATTGCGGACAGTAAGTGTGCACATCGCGCTCTTCCAGCTTGCCCGTGTTGGCTCTCGACATATATTACAACTCGGCATCCCTTCGTCCAGCACCTGCACCACTTCTCTCACCTCCTCTTGTCTTCTCTTCTACACCGGAACCCCGAGACTACTACCCTACCATGGGTCCACAACAAGTCAGTCCAGATGCTCGCCAGCAAGAGCTCCAGAAGCGAGTCGGTCTGCTTTCGAAGACGTTAGCTTCGACTCCTACCCTTCGACAGATCATACCAGTACGGATGCGATCGTCGACAAAAGACGATTATGTCTGTGTTGGCAAAGATTATATCCAGCTTTTCGAAATCGAGTCCGAGGTTCGCATCACTCACATCGCGACAAAGAACGACTTTGATGGCGAGATCGGTGCAGCCAATGCTATTGGCTACTTCGATCCGTACGAGAGTGAATTCAGGGAATATCCTGACGATTGGGACAACCGCAGCGAATCTTCTGAGAGGCCCATGGGACCACAGATGTTGACGTTCACACTCAAGGGCACAGATCAGCTGTTCTTTCTAACGACCTTGGAAACTGAGGACGGTGAGATCACGTTCAGGGTGTCTTGCATACCCATGCCAAAGTTTACTAGACCATCCAGATTGCTCGGCAACGCTATCGCAGTTGATTCACGCTCCCGAGCTCTAGCTGTGGCTGCCGGTGAGCGCGAGATTTTTATATGCTATGCGAACCAAGCAGAATTTTTGAGCTCAGGGAACCAGAAATGGGACGATGGGTTCATTCCCGTCTCTAGCTCCCGTATTGTCCGTGTGCCAGGTACAATTCTGCTCCTGGACTTTCTCTTCCCGCCGAAACACGATCCAGACCGTGTCATATTGCTCATGATAGTGCTGCATCAAGGAAGCGTGCGACCAGCCTGGGTCGAATGGTCATATTGTGATGAAGTCAGGTCTGCGGACATCAAGCAATGTCATCGAATTCTTTCACGTAAGCATCGCTTTACTTTGAGCCAATCCACATCACTAATCAGGTTAGCTGGTGAACTACCGAATCTCTTGATACCTCTCAAAGGCAATGCAGCATTTGTACTTACCACTAGACGAGGCATAACCATCTTTGAACATATCTTAACCACCTCAATTTTGTCAACTCGTCAAGGCGTTGATCGGGCAGACCCACCGAAAGACTATCCACCTTCCTCACATAAACCACTCTGGGCTTGCTGGGTAAGACCAAGAAGAGATGGTGATTACCAGATAGAGGATTACATTTACCTGGTAACAGAGGATGGCAATGTCTACTATATGGTCTTCGAGCAGGATCTGCCTGCGGAAGGTGTTTTGATAAACCATGTAGGAAGTGTGAACTGCCACGTGGACTCGGCATGTGCTCCTTTTGGAAGATCCGACCAAGGTGACATCCTGATAGTCCAGGGTGCGTCAAGTGAAGGTTGTGTCTGGATGGTGAGTGTTCCATGGCATCGACTGCATTTTTCTTGTACGATACTGATATCTGATTGTAGAGCGAATGTCGCCAAGCCCCTGCCTCTGATTCGGAGCCAAATGGTGGCATGCACGGATTTGTCGTTTCTGCATTACCTAATTGGTCCGAGAATTTGGATTTGGTAGCAAAACCAACCTCGCGCAAGAGACTCTTGCCGAACTCAAGAGACACTCTGTTCGTGCCTAGCGGTCGACAACCTTACGGTCACGTCACAGAGTTGCGTATGGGCCTCGAAGCGCAGATCGGCCACCAATTCTCAGAACACTTGCCTTTTGGGAATATATCACACGCGTGGGTCCTGCAGATCGAGCAAGAGAATTTGTTCTTCTTCCTGCTTTCCAGCCCGGGTCAGACGCATGTTTTGTCAGTACCCCAATCGCCTGATGGTGATTCCAGTCATATCCAGGTCATAGAACCCGTGGGTCTCGACCTAAAACACTCGACCCTCGCAGCGACCATGATCAACGATGATTATATTCTCCAAATCACAGAGTCTGGCTTATTCGCTTATCGCAGCCCTCAAGACAGTCTGCTGGTCATAAAGTGGCCCAGTGAGTCTAGAGCCACCGCAGCAACCATCGAGGACACCATCCCCTGTGCAGTCATCGCATCACGAAAGAACGAGCATTCAGCAATCGAACTGCTGAAGATTGATGAAGATGAAGACGATGGAACAGTGTCCTCTTCACCAATTGGGAAGCCTGTACAGATTGATGCCGAGATCATATCTGTGGCCATCTATCGCACTTCATTTTTAGTTTTTGTTATTGCTGGTACTTCTGACGGCACACTGCACATATTCAGAGTGTCGCCACAAAACGGTCTGGAACTATATCTCGAGCATGATATTTCGCAGGATCCTAACAATCTCGAGGCTTTGAACGCATGCGAAGACATTCTCATCCTTGGTGAGCAAGTGCGACCAGAGGGTCCTGTTGACCTTGTGGTACTTTGTGGTCTACGTGGTGGATCTGTCTATGCACTTGAGCTTCAAGTCAAGCAAGATTGTAAGTTTGATATGTTTAGTTGTTATTTCCTAGTCGGACAACTAACCTTGATATAGTTTCGCTTCAGATCAAGACGCATCAACACTTCAGCATGGGCTTGACAACGGCTAAGCTGAGGCCTGGAAAGACCCCTTGGTCTGCATTTGCGGCTTGCGGCGATGGCTTCTTTGGCCTGAAGTTGACTGGCCCTAAGCTTAGCGCTCTTAACATCTCAGATGTGTACCTGACGGAGGTAGGTGCTGATGGACGCGCCTTCCAGCAAGAATCAGTGACAGCCATGTCAATGGTTCCGTATGCTGAGACATCCCCCTTGTCGGAAGCACTCATCGTCTTCTCAAACGATTCCTGTTACATCACGGCGATATCCGAGAAACGTGGCATCGTACCAAAGAAAAACAAGGTTCGAGGCTCGCCTCACATCCTAATCGAATCCAAGCCACTCAACTGCTTTGTCAGCGCATCTTCGTACGGACGGCTGCGTTCAGCAACGAGCAGAACCGTACATGACGTTATCCAGTTCATCTTGCCTGACACGAGATCTACTTACGATTTGGATGTCGGTCTCAAGGTTTATGCAATGACCGAGTGGTCTTTCAGGAGAACACCCGAATCAGCGCCCCATGTCTTCATCGCTGTTGCCGTTGGACGACCTGTTCGATTGGATGGATTTACACCGGCCGGATCACACGCAGGATGGATATATCTGCTTCGACTTGTGCGCAATAACAAGGACAAAGCTACGAGTTTTGAGGTCGAGGTTGAGGTTTCGTACAAGAAACCTTTCGAATCTCCAGTCACCGCCATTTCGACCTATGGTGAAACCGATCTTGTGGTGTGCTCCGGAACAAAGGCATATTTCCTCGAGTATGATACGCAGACATCCAGGTACGCAATTTGCATCTCTATTTGGTACGATTACAGGGCCATCGACTGATCAAATCTACAGATTCAATGAAGTGTGTCACTTCGTCATGCACAGCCCTGGCATTCGTGTGACCACTTCACCTCCACATGTCCATATCACGACCGAGCGGGACTCGACTCTTACACTTCAGCTGATGGGCGATCCAGCCGATGCTGGCACAAGAAGACTGCACAATGTCGGTAGAGGCGATGGAGCACGACAATCTGCCAGCCATACGACCATTGACGTCTCACACGACCAGGACACTGCGATGAGTCTCAACCTCACCAGTACCCTGGAACGTGAACTAGTTGGCCTGAGGATTCCAGATCCTGATCAGCCGCCCATGATCGCGACTCACGATACGCTCTTCACTGCGGAACTCCCCCGCTCTGTCATGCGCATCGTCGAAGCCAAGATAAGACCACCCTGGAAGCCTGCGACTGCTCCTGGCGTGCTCAAGGATGATCTAGTAGGCATCACCGTAGACGGCACAGTCTACGGTTTCGCCATTCTCGACGAACGTACCACGAATCGTCTCCGATGGGTCCAGAGACTCTGCCAGCGCAATCCTGATATTTGTCCGTTCACCTACAGCAATCCGCCAACCGTGACTCAAAACGGAATGACCAAAGAGCTACCAGTGATGCTTCCGCCTGCTGGGTTCGACAATTCGACCACTTCTGAAGCTGGCGCAAACGGAGAATTGGTGAAAAGGTCAAAGAAACATAGACCTAGTGACATGCATGTCGACGGCGATTTCCTGGTACGTTTGTTGGAGCAAGATGGTGCGGAACTCCTCACCTCTATTATGGAACTCGAGGCCACCCAAGCCAACGACCCGATCTCTATCTGGATGCGTGATAACCTCGAGGCACAAAAGAGAGAGGTAGATGCACTGATTGCAGAAGCTGCGGCTGCTGTGGATAGATGGTGGTAAAGTCTTTGGCACTGTAACAGACAGCGCTTGTGGATACAGTACTGCATATATGGGTTTAGGCTTTTTGTTCTCTTTCCTCATACGTTCTTCCATAGTTCCGGAGTTGTGGGTCTCTAGCTTCTCTGCTCAAAAAATGTACACTGTCGATTAGAAAACTGTCTTAACACGGCGCTGGTTCCATATCGTTTCCTCGCCAGTTCAGAGGGTGGATGACGCTATCCTGCCTTGACTCCTGTACATGATACTCTCTGAGCTCTAGTCAGTCTCTGTTGGTTTGTTAGTCAGGGTCTGCTTGTGAACTAATACAAGACAATTGACTTGGCGATATTTTCTCGCGTTTGGAATCGTGATCATCACGGCAGGGTGACACCTGTAGCAATGCATTTCTAGAGTCAGGTCGTGATGCGACGACGTATATTGACACCCCTGAGTCGTCTCTACCTTTAACCCCTTGTTAGTATAGTTTTAGTAAGTGTGTGAGAGTTTGGTATGCTTTTGAAGGATATTGCGGCGTCCACCTGCATTTTCAGTAAATGTTGCTCACATTTTGTGAAGGCTTTAACGAGGATGTATGATTCTTGTGCAAAACCTTTGGGGGGCGTTCACAGAGGCCCAAAACAGATTCAGGCATTCACAATAGATTATACGAATATAGCGATGTCCTCATGGTACTACTGAGCATACAGAGTGTACTTCGAGACACAGGAAGGAATCGTTGCCGCGTTGGAGCGAGACATAGTGAAAGAGCAGGGTGACCCCGCGCAACGAAGCTTCGAATTTGTCAAAAGTATGAGAACCACAGAAGCTGAAGAGCGAGAAGTTGTCTTGGATAATGAGGTGATGCCATTGCCATATTTGTCTAGAAGACCTGAGTGTACGCGCCATGCAGAAAAAGGAACAAAGATCCAACAATTGAAAAGAGATGGAAAAAAACACTTATTTGAACGCCTCCTGCTCCACATTCAATAAACCCCTGATTCAGACTCCGTCGCGGCTTTGCATGCATGTACACTCATCTCCTCATGCGCACGGCAACCACCAGATGATTCGAGAGGACCAAACAGCCTAAGCACCGAGCCTCTTCGCTGTAGCGGTCGTTGCTGATGGTTATTCGTCTCGAGGGTAGTATCTACAAGAGAACCGGCCGTTGACCAGCCGTTCATCTTCTCTTTCCAGCAGCGCGTTGCTGTGTCCTTGAGGGCTTGACAACAGGTGCCGGTGCCTCGTCGTCGCTTGACTCGTCGTCGTCGTCTTCCTCTTCGGCCTCATCACTCTCCTCGTCATCGTCGGATAGCTCTTCACCCTCATCATCAGAGGTCTCTTCGGCTTCTTCGTCGAACATGCCCTCCCCAGCCTCTTCCTCCTCGACGTCGGATGAATCTTGGTCGGCGCCATTGACCATGGAGAGGTCACCGAGATCGCTTCCGACAGCGTTGCTGATGAGGTCGTCGTCATTGTCTGAAGACTGGTCGTCCTCACCTTCGACATAGATGACATCCTGGTCTACGTTATCGGCATCGTCGAATCTTCCGTCTCTTGTTTCTTGGATACTCTTGCGGAGGTCGATTTGAGCGCTAAGCATGTCAAGCTTGCCCTTGAGTGTGACGAGAGATTGGAGGCCATTGGCACGCTCCTTGATAACGCGCGACAAGGTCTTGAGCTTCTTGAGAACATCAGGCTGGCTGGCAAGATAACCACCATGTGAGACGAGCGACCACTGAACCCAGACCATGAGGTTTCCAGCACGGCCGGGGCGTTTGTGTAGTCTCTCAGCCAGACGCTGGAGAAGGGAAGCAACGAGTGGTGATTGCAGTCTTTGGATGGTGGAGCGGATACTGGGGATGTCGGTCATTTGGAAACAAGTCTCGAGGAGGTCGCGATCGTTGGTGCGCAGGGCCTGGGTGAGGACGGTGCCGAGAGAGGTGGCGGTAGGTACAGCGAGCGAGCGGTCTTGGTTCATGGGCACCAGAGCTTGGGTGCCTTGCTCGCGGTCGGCGAAGGCGGACTGGACATCGATCGTCTCGGGATGCGCTGCCTGCAGCATGTCGCCAAACGACTGCCCTTCTGCGCCCTCCTCCATGTCCTCGTCGGCATCGGCCATGACGGTATCAGCGTCGTGGGTGCCGTTGGTTGTGGGCTTTGTGTCTTGTTCCTCCTCATCGTCGGATCCGCTGTATGCGCTCGACTCCTCTCCACTCGAGATCTCGACTACCTCGGGTGCATCGGCCTCGTGTCGCTCGACTTGGGCCTTGGACTCGTCGACGCGGTCTGCCCGTGAGTCCTTGATGCCATTGGTGTAGTTTGCGCGCAACTTCTTTCCAGCTCGCTGGTTCTCATCGGTCAAGAAGCCAAGTCCAGAGCTTGCCTGTTGTGAAGTCTTTGCCTTTTTTGACGGAGGCAACGAGGGTGCTGCTCCTGCCTCTGCCTGTCTTGCTCGTGTTCGCTTTGCCGTGCTCATTGTGAGATATTATATAATCTAATTCGTCGTGTGCTGCTTCGTTCCTTCCAGGGCGTCACTTTTCTTGAGAAAAAAGTTAGGAACGCCAAGTCCTAGCACTTGCCAAAGTTGCTAGCGGAGGTCCGTGTACCTGCCCCGACTATCCGCCGCTCGCTGAGAAGGACCAGTCGAGCAATTTGGACATGCCTGTGCATCTCCTCTCTTTTTTGCAAAGACTTTGCTCGACCACATGAAGACCGCTAACTCTACAATCCGGAATGCGACAACTGTATCCATACCTCCAGCCCTCTGCAAAGTTCTCCTCTTTGCTATGCTGTTGCCTCACGCATCCCGTTCGCATCCGTACCGGTTTGGAGGCGACTGTCAAACCAAGACTTCAGTCATTTTGGCTGAGTAATATGGCAAGTACGACACTCCGTCAGTTGAGTTGAAGCATCTTCCTGCCCACCAGGACCATCATCTTTAGCTATCAAAATGCACAAACATCTCCAAGGTAGATCTAGATCTGAAGAGAGAGGGTTGTAGTAGCTCCCTGCTCGAATTTGCACCATGTGCTCTCAGAAATCTTGCTCAACCCCTGCGTTTGATGCTGGCAGATTCGGCGCAGCGCGTAGCCTAGAAATCGGTCACGTGCGGCGCTAACGCACCTGCCTTCCCCGATTTAAATCTTCGGACTTTCAGAACTTGTTAAATAATCTTGCGAGTCCCAATCGCGTCGAAACACGCTCCACGTCCGTCCGGCTTTCCGATTCGCGCGACACGTCTCCAAAAACTTCGCCAGCTATTTCACCATCCCACACCAAAGTCCATCTCGGCTCCAGGATTTTTCATCTGTACGACGCGCATAATAACTTGGACTTGTTCTTTCCAATACAACTGTAGTTTCGTCGCGTCGGGCCATTTCTCTAAATTGTCGCTTGATTGTCGTTTCCCGTTCTCTGTTCGGCCGTTCACGTGCCATCTTTATTCTTTTACAACACTGCACAACTCATCACCATCTCAGATGTCAGCAGAATCAGGACTACAACCGGAGATGGCAAACGTCGACCGGTGAGTCTTACTCTTTATTCTTCCCTGATGTTCCTTATTGTTGTCACTGTCGTCATTGTCGTTGTCGCATCTCATCTTTCATGCTCCCTCCACTTCTCATACATTTCCTACACTCGTCCCTCCCGTCATCTATTATTGAATGTAAATATTGAGAATCCATTACAGACCCAATGACCTGCCTATCGCCACTGAGCAAAGTCAGAGTGATGATTTATTTGGCGAAGAGGTCCAAGGAGAGTCTGTCGATGCAGTCGTTAAGGAGCCTACCAACGATGTCGCCGGAGAGCCTGTCAAAGATGTTGTTGATGATGTCGCGGCGTCGAAGCCGGTGCCTGCTGTCACGGAGCTCTCAGAAAATGGACCGCCGACCCCTGCCGACTCACAATCCGTCGAGCAGCCCACGTCAGATGCTGCTCAAGTGACGGAAAATTCTTCTGGCATTGAAGGTGTCGCAAAATACCTTCCCTCTGACGCAAACCTCGAACGACCTCTCGTCTCACCATCGGAGCCGCTTGGTGACGGTGAAGCGCGTATTACTGAGGACATTGAGCTTACTGACGCGCCTTCACTCGCAACTGAAAGTGAACCCGCACTCCCTGTGTCAGAGCCTCCGACATCTGAAGATCTAAAGCCTGTCGGCACTGACAGTGTTGTTGCCACCAGCCCCAACGCAAATCAACCCGCCACAGATCTTACCAACGGTGTTGCCAACGTGTCAAATTCAGAGAACACAGAGCCTGCCTCGGAGAAAATCACGGTTAAGTCAGATCTACCCAACGGCAACAGTGAGCCCGTCATGGTCGCCCCTCCTGCGCAAGCATCCGCGACACTCCCAGTCGACAACGACCAGGAAATGTCAGATGCCCCCTCGGCTGGAACTGTGCGCGCGCGCGAAGAAGACGATGCGACTGGTGAGCCTTCCGCAAAGCGTACAAAGACTGGAGACGATCTCGATGGAGAAGCTCAGGCTGAATTCAAGACCCCGTCAATCGCACCTCAATCTGCACCAGTTCCTACCCCCGGTAACACCAACGGTATTGCTGTCAGTGTTGTACGCCCACACCACACGCCCAAGATCAGCTCTGGTCCTATCACCAAGAACCAAAAGGCTTTCTTGATCGAGAAGATGAAAAACACAAAGAAAGTCAAGTCAGCCTTCTGGTTCACCAAGCCCGTCGACTATGTTGCACTGAACATTCCTCACTACCCCACCGTCGTCAAACAGCCTATGGATCTTACCACAATCGAACACAAATTGAAGAGCGATCAATACTCCTCAGTAGATGATCTGGTTTCTGATTTCGAGCTCATGGTCACCAACTGTTTCACCTTCAATGGCATCAACCACGCTGCTTCTGTATCGGCACAGAACCTCCGAGCCTATTTCATGAAGCAGATGCAAATGTGCCCTACCGGAGAAGCCGCTATGCCGAAGTCCAAGCCTGTCGCAAAAAAGGCGTCGCCTAAGCCCGCTGCTGTCCCTCGCCCTGAGCCAGCAAAGCCTGCTGCACCTGCCAAGTCTCCCGCCAACGAAACATTCGCTTTGCTACCTGATGGTACCCCTATGATCCGCAGGGATTCGACCGCTGGCAGACCCAAGCGTGCAGTCATTCCTCCCGCTCCACGCGATCTTCCCTACTCGACATCAAAGCCGAAGAGAAAGGAAGCTCAGACCGGCCTGAAATTCTGCGAGCACATTCTGGAGGAATTCCGCAAGTCAAAGTGGGACCGCTTTGCTGCACCTTTCCGCATTCCCGTCGACCCCGTCGCTCTCAACATCCCCAACTACTTCAGCGTCATCAAGGAACCCATGGACATCTCTACAATTACTCAGAGACTCAAGGGAGGACAGTATGCCACCGCAGCCGAGTTTAAGCATGATTTCGACCTGATGTTCCAGAACTGCTTCAAATTCAATCCTTCTGACAACATTGTCCACCAGATGGGCAAAGACTTCCAAACCGAGTTCGAGAGAGAATGGACCAAGAAGGATAGCTGGATCAAGAGACACACACCTCAGTCCCAACGCGCTAGTCCCGTGTCGGACGTATCCGATGGTGATGACTCCGATGATGCCCACGATGAAGATGACGAGCATGATAGCAACGAGGCTACAATCTCCCTTCTCAGGGAGCAGCTGGCCGCTATGCAGAATATGGTCGCATCAATTTCTGGCAACAAGCGTGCATCTCCCAAGGCCTCTGGTAGCAAGAAAAAGAGTAAGAGTGGCAGCGGTGTCATGAGCAAGCCCAGCAAGAAGTCCGGCGGTGTATCCAACACTTCTCGTCCCACCATCAAGTCAACTTCGAAGCCTAAGAAGCAACGTCTTGTCACCTATGATGAGAAGCAAGAAATCAGCAGTGCCACGGAAAATATGAGTGCCGAGCAGGTTGAGAGACTTACCAGCATCATCACGGAAAACGTTGCTAAGTACAAGGACATGGCCGGCGACGATGTCGAGCTGGAGATTGACGATCTGCCCAACGAAGTGCAGCATAAGCTGCTTCGCTACGTGCGCAGCATCTTCCCCAAGGCCGAGCCGGTCGAGATGGATGCCAACGCTATCGACGATGACTACGAACCCGAGAAGCCATCAGCCCGTTCTGGAGGAGCTGCAAAGAAGAAGCACAAGCCCATGAAGAAGCACGAGCAGGAGGATCGCATCAGACAACTCAAGGAGCAGATGGCTGCTATGGGCGATAAGGCCGACGCACTGGATGGCGGTGGTGCAGCTCCTTCAGCTGCGCGCCGTACTGACAGCAGCGACGATGACGACAGTGAGAGCAGTGAGGAGGAATAAACTCGCCCCTCGAACCGTATCATTTGCTCAGATTGAGCTCGAATTGCTCAATTGCAGAAGTGATATCTAATACTCTGCATTAATTGCGTTGGATGATAACGAGACCAAAGCCCGGAATGCAAGGAAGCGAGCAAAGCAGCTGGCGAAATTGATGATGATGAATGACAAGAACAAGACGTACCTCTGCAACACTTTGTAGTGGTGCGCACAACCAACCTACCTCAGTCGTCCTTTCACCAAAAACATGCTTACTCAAGGATCGCATTGCCCCACCACCCCCCCACAAAAAGAGATACCCAGAGGAAGGAGTGCAGGAGGATGGGCAGTTTTGCTTGAAGGATGAGGAGGTGTGAAGATAATCGGCAGACGGAGGCCGCCCCTTTTAAATTCTTTGTACCATAGCACTTTTTGTCTCTTGTCTCAGCTTATACTATCCGTAGTCGTCTTTCTTCCAAATTGATGACAACAGATTCTGAGACAAGAACGATTTATCGCATTCACTCTTTACCACATCAGCTCTAGATTCAGTGACTCACCTGTCAGAATGCACGATATATATCGAGTAGCAGCACGCCTTCCAGCCTCCCCGTGTGCTAAAATCTGTCACTTCTAGCCATCTCCCGCTGCCATGCCTGGGGTTATTCGGTCTGTCAAAACACAATGTTTTCTGAATTGGAGTAGTCGTCCCGAGAGAGGCGCTAACTATTACGCTCTCAACGGGCTACCTCCGAAAATGTTACAATCGTGCAATCCTACAAAGTTTAGCACATGGGGAGGAGAGAGAGCACAAGTGAAGCGTGAGCTCATGGAGCGTGATGGACCATGTTGGCAACAAGTGAATCGGGCTGGGTGGTCACTGCTCCACAACCTCTCCGTTGTCATCCACGTCCATCCTCCATCTGCATCTCCATCCATAAACACAAAAACATACCGACTTGCTCAATATCAAACCAAACCCAACGCAACACGAAAGACAAAACATCAATCGCACACAAACCCACCTCACCAATAAAACTGCAGAAACCCAAAAAAAGCAAACTCTTACAAGAAAACAACAACAATGCTACCCCAACCAGACCCCCAAACCCTATCTTCAAACCCACACTTCGCAGCCCTCTGGAAAGATCTCACGACCACAAAAATACAAAGAAACGGTGTTTCCAAATCCGTAGCTCTGGATGCAGGAACAGTGAAAACCAGGGAAAAGTTGAAGCAGAAACGTGTTGAACTTGCGGAGAGGGAGGTACTTGAGGATGCGGTCAGGCATGTTGCATTTGGGGAGGAAGGGTTGAGCGGGGAGGTAAGTGATGATTGAGATAAAACCTCCCCGTGTGCTAAACTTTCTGTCACGTATGAAGTTGGGGAAATGCATGATCCTTATGATATCAGCTGCAGCCTTACTGAGAAGCGCTGGCTTTTCACGCTCTCCGTAGAGGGCTGCGCTGATGTCAAAAAACATTGTGCATTTCTACAGCTTCATGCGTGGACAAAGCTTAGCACATGGGGAGGGAACATTGGTGAGGATTGGAATGCTGACAGAGAGGTATAGTTGAGAGAAACTGCTCAAATCGTCTCTGCGCAATTGGATGGGAAATTGGATCCTCAAGACAAAGACATTGTTGCTGTGGAAGTGGAGGAGTTCATGAAGAATATCGATACCATCAGGACGGCGGTGGAGAGTCATATGGAGCGAAATGTGGTGTTGCTTTGTCAGATATTAGGTTCGTTGCAGAGAAGAAAACGAGAGGGTATCATTGAAAAGTATGGAGATGCTAATTTTGTGTACAAATACAGATCCAACGCAGCAGCAGGCAGACCCGTCGACACTTCCTGCTCAAATCCAAGCTCTTCAGACAGATGTCGATGAGGCGAAGTGGCAGCTCGGTGCCAAACGGATTGAGCTGGCAGGGACGTTGACGCAACTTCTGAAGACGAATGCTCAGCTGATGCAAACGGCCATCCGGATACTGGAGCAAGTGGTACACGGAAGCGTAGGACGACACACGCGAGCACGAGCAGAGCATCTCGCGACAGTCGCGCGAGGATTGGAGAAGCGCCTGCTGGTTGCGAGGAAGACGGTAGCCGGACAAGTCTACGACGAACGAGCCGAGGAGCAGCTCAGAGGCAAGAAAGGAGAGTTGGAAGCTCGAAGTGCTGGACTACGCAGACGACTCAGGGATCGCGAGCAATGGCTGGAGAGGCTCGAAGGAGTCGCAGGACTCAAGGAGGCGGTCGAGGAGATGGAAAGGATGAAGGACGAGATTTCCAGGGTCAAAGAGGAGGTTGGTCGGTTGGAGAGAGGTGGATAGGGATTGACTTAGAAGTCGGTGACACGGCCGTTATAACTCCAATCGCTCTGGTGACCCCATCGCAAAGGGTTGTTCTTGGGACCACCGACCTCGCCAGTCTGAGGGTTGACATCGCCCTCGAACTCTGGAGGAGCACCGCGGCGGACATTCGGGTGTAGTTCTTCGCCCTTGCCGTCGGCCTTGAGAGCAGGCGACTGATTGATCTGGGGCGATTGGTTGACTTGGGGCTTGGAGGTAGAGGCTTCGGCAACGGTCTCTTCAGGAGCTTGCTGAGGAGTACTGAAAGCGCCGGTAGATTGCTTCATCAGCTTATCGAAGACCTCTTGCTCCTCCTTGGGAAGGCGTGGCGGCGAAGGGCCTGGCGACCATGATGATCTGAAAGCGGGCGATGTGCTGATGGCGCGGCGGGCAGCTGGGGAGTAGCAGGAGCGAACAGCAAGACGAGCGAGATTGGGAGACGACATGTCGAAGGTGTTGTAGTGTTTCAGAGTAGACAACAAGAGCAGTCTTGCAGAGTAGGTACAAAGCAATTGAGTGGAATGGAATGGTGGCGCATCATGCATGACTGAGTCGGAGTGCTCGGGCCGACCATTTTGGCCGCTCGATGATGTCAAATCGTGTTTCGATGTCGAAAAAGTTTCAAGAGCTGCCAAAACATCCAAATGTTAAGCAGAGTGGTCATTCGCTCGCGCAATTCGCTGCTAAGGAAGCCGTTAACTCGGGCTTCTATACACGCTCCGCCATACTACCTGCGCCCGTCGCTGTTGTCATTGAGCATCGCTGCGAAACGCCTCTCTTCAACCGAGGCGGCTTCCCCTGTACAAGACCAACATGACTTGACCGAACGCCTCCAGTCCGAGATCAAACAAAAGACAAGAAAGTTACCCTTGTCATGTCCAGGATGCGGTGCTCCCAGTCAGACAGTAGCCCCCGAAGAAGCAGGCTTCTACAGCTTGGGTAGGTCTGCTGTCAAGAAGTTCGTTCAAGATGATGCCAAACAGGAGGATCTCGTCTTTCAGGCAACTCTGGACAAGGTCGGCAGCAACGTCTTGCAAGAGCTAGGCCTGGACAGCAAGGCTCTTGATGCTCAAGAACAGCCACAGAAGCAGACCCCCATCTGCGACCGCTGCCACAATCTCCTGCACCATCACGTCGGAGTACCCATATTCCACCCTTCGATCGACAGCATCCGTAGCATAATCGAGGACTCGCCTCACAAGAACAACCACATCTATCACATTCTCGACGCCGCAGACTTTCCCATGTCGCTCATTCCCAACCTCCTAAACCGCCTCGATCTCCCAGCCCTGCGTACACAAAACCGTCGTTCCAAGCATCGCAAATACGTGCGCGACCGCATCGCCGATGTCTCGTTCATCATCACTCGCTCCGATCTCCTGGCTCCGAACAAGGAACAAGTCGACAGCTTGATGCCGTATCTACGCGAAACCCTCCGTGATGCTCTCGGCCGCACCGGAAGAAATGTCAGACTTGGAGGCTTGCGATGCGTAAGTTCCAAGCGCGGCTGGTGGACCAAACAGGTCAAAGAAGACATATGGGAAAGAGGTGGCGCTGCTTGGATGGTTGGCAAGGTCAACGTGGGCAAGAGCAATTTGTTCGAGGTCGCCTTTCCCAAAGGCAGGGGACAAGAGAAGCCTCCGAAACCCCAACGGATGGACATAAACTTGAAATCGGACACGCCGCCCGCTCCTGTGAAATCAAGCGAGTCTCTCTCGGATTTGCCTGATCTCCAGTATATGGGTGCTAATACCACCGTTGACACTGCGGCCACTGCTTCGAGCGATGCCGCGGTCAGGCCCCAGTCAGAGACCATGGCCCAGGACGAGCCTGACGTCTTTGATGTAGAAGAAGGCTCGCTGCTACCTCCAGCTCAGATCGAGGTACCCTACCCTGTGATGCCTGTCATCTCCTCCCTGCCTGGAACCACTGCTTCACCCATTCGCGTGCCCTTTGGCAGTGGCAAGGGTGAGCTTATCGATCTCCCTGGCGTGGCTCGATCTAATCTGGACGAGTTTGTCATACCTGAGCACCAACAGGATCTTGTTATGCGTTCTCGTGTAACCCCCGAGCAGATGTCTATCAAGCCTGGCCAGTCATTAGTTCTGGGAGGTGGTCTTGTTCGCATTACTCCTACTACTCCGGATCTGGTCTTTCTTTCTTATACCTTCCTGCCCTTGAGTTCACACATCACTTCTACCGATAAAGCTGTGGCTATTGGGAGCGGCGAGAGAATGACCGGATTGCAAACAATCATGACCAAGGAAGCTCGTGAGAACATGGCATCCGCAGGTACTTTCAAGCTGGAATGGGATGTCACCAAGCAACGTGCAGGCCCACTGACCTCCAAATCCGCTGCCAAACTCAAGGCCGATCAACTGCCTTTCATTGTATATTCAGCGGACATCCTGGTTGAAGGTGTTGGCTGGATTGAACTTGTTGCTCAGGTACGCAGGAAGCAGAAGGTGAAGCCCACTTACACGCACTCGTTGGACAAGATTCTAGACAATGACACATCGTCTGCATTCTCAGACTCTGATACCACAACTTGGAAGCCTTTGGGTACACCCGAGGAGCACATCGTAGAGGACACTCATCCCACAGTCGAAGTGTTCTCACCCAAGGGTAAATTCATCGGTGTCAGACCTCCTATGAGCGCTTGGCTTTTGGGCGGCAAGAAAAGCCCCACAGCAAACGCTAGAAAGAGCAGACCCAGACTGAGCATGAAGAGTCTGAAGCACAGCCAACGTGGCAGAGAAGCTCAAAGAGAAGGCTGAGGGTCACTCGAGAATCAGCTTCTCCTTGCCATTCACACTCTTGTTTTGCCCAAGATCGAGCATCTAACAAGCAAGCATCATACAAGAATCTCCGCTCCATCAACTTCAAGGGCTAAGTTGTCCTGCTGTGTGTACCATCACCTCCCTGGTCGCCCTCTGCTTCCTGCTCTTCTACCATCCTCAACGTCTCCTCAATCACAGATATGTCTCGGAACACCACCTCGGCCCAGTTCTGAAGATCACCCATCTCCTTGAGCTGGTCGACGCTCTGACCTATCGTCTTCTCAAGTTCTTCGGCCTGTCGAGCTAGCTTCCGAGTATCCTGAACCAAAGTCTGTTTCTGTGCGGCTATCGACTTTGAGGCGGCGATAATGGCATCAGTCCGCTCGGTCAATGGCGTAGTGTGTTCTCGTAGAGTCGCAGAGACTAGTGCTGAGGTGGACTTGTTATCAGGCATGTTGGGTGGTGTTCGTTATGCTGATCAGTATTCTGGTAGTGTAAAGATGTATACTTCAGAGCTCAGAGGCATTTGATAGAAATCGCGCCGTGATACACGATATGCACGCCGGGCGCGTGACGGCCTTTCACATGCCAAAGTACCTGCCCATCTGTAGTGTGCGCGATCAATCTAAAGACCGAGATACTACACACCACCTCCATTCAGCCAACAAATCATCAGCCTTCCTGCGTGGATTAAAGCGAAATGCGTTAAATGTGATAAGGTGGAAGGTGTTCCTCCTGCCTCCGTTGGACCCTTGCTGGCGCTGCCGAGCGATCTACAAATGCGGAGAAGTGACGATTGGATGCATCAACACACTCACGCCATTGATCCTCTTGATCATTGATGCTACTTCCTTGTTTCATGTTCATGATAGGGACAAACGGAGAAAGATGGTGTTTTCTTGAAATCTTTTCATCTTGATCCATCCACTTTCTCCTGCTCTCTCTCTCTCTCTCTCACTTTCTCGTCTCGTCTCGCATTGCTTGCTTTGCTGCAGACAATCAACCAGATTTAAGTACGCTGCAATCAGAGCTGCTTGGTCTTATCAGTCTCCGAACCAACAAAAACACAATAATCACAGCAAAGATGGTGTCGCTCAACAGACGCCAGGTGTCGGTCATTCTGAGTGTTCTTGTAAGCTGTGTCGGATCGCTTGACATGTTCTTTGCTGATTTTGATATAGTATCTTGGAGCCTTGACAGCAATGGCAGCGTACGTCGAACCTGCTTGCTCAATAGACATGGTTTCGTTAGCTAATCACCCTAACACAGTTATGCTGTGCACCAAAACTCAACGCTATCTCTACCTATTCCGTCAACGCTCACGACTCTCACATTGGCACTAGCACCCTTCGCAGGACTCTGCATTGAAACGAGCACCGCACTTGCATCCTCACTAGCTCAGCACCCGAAGTTGCGACACCGTCACGCACGCAATTTCCCTGCCGTTCTTCTGCCTTCAACCCTGACCATTCTCGGATTGCTGGTTTACATCACCGTCGTGGCAACACTCAGCGGCACCCACATCTCGCCTGTAGGTGGCCTTGGATGTGCCTTGAGGGAGAAATGGCAGACCATGTTCCAACACAAAAGCGGCAGCAAAATTCGCACAATCCAGGAGGCACTAAAGTGTTGCGGCTTCAGAAACGTGCGAGACATGCCATTCCCGTTCCCTGGCCATGGAATCGCTGTCGATACGTGCGAGATGCAATACGGATATCATGTTGGCTGTGAGGGAGCTTGGAGAGACAAGGAGAGAACTGTGGCTGGTCTTATGATTGGCGTTGCTGTGGGCGTCTTTGTCTGGGTGGTGCGTATCCCTACTCGATCTTCTGGCTGTAGCTGACATGCGTAACAGGCCATTATCATTGTAACTCCGGCCTTGCACCCGACATGGGCCCAGCAAAGCATGCGTCACCCTCACCGTATGCTTCAGGACGAGTCCGACGCAGCAAACAGGGTCATCGAATACCCCTCCCAGCGCTACACTGATGATCCCGAAGGAGGTGATGAAGACGCACGTCGCGAGATTGATGGTTTGAACAATGAATCCAGACTTGCATTGGAGGTGGAAAGCTCAAGAGACCATCCTAGCAAACTGCTATCCGATCAGGGGGTGTGGCGAGGTGAGGATGGCAGGACCTGATGACGTGTGTTGTATGATAAGAGCTCTGCGTCGTTGGGGGTTGAGAACGAGGATGCGGATGAAGCCATGCTTTGCACTCGACACGAGATGATGCATAATTACCAACAGATCAGAAACACAGGTAACAACGAAGCCCAGGCCAGTAAGACCTGATTGAGAATAAATCCTCCCCGTGTGCCGAAACCTATCCCTTCTAGCGATCTCCCGCGACCACGCCAGGAGTCTTCCGGCCTGTAAAAATGCATAGTGCTTTTCAGAACGGCATAGTCGTCCGCAGAGAGGCGCTGACTATTACGCTCTTAGTGAAGGCTACCTCCTAACACTGCTATACTTCGCTCGTCGTTGCATCGAAAAGGTACGTTTTGCACCTTGCCTCTACGTACACATTCGACATTCGACATTCGCTGATTGTGCATTCTAGGCCCAAGAGAACGCCGAGTTGATGGACGTCGATGTCTCTCTTGAGACCACTGATGTTTCCCGCCTCTGCATCTGCCGCAATCAAGACTGTCATCACCGAACTCCGCGCTAGCATTCTTGCAGCCATGAATATCCACGCCAATGACCGCGGCTCGGTTCGCACTCTCATCGACAATGCTATTCTTGCCTGTTCCCGCCTCGAGGCTGGCATCAAGAAGGAGCGTGCATATCAAAGACCGGGGTCAGAAACCCTCGAATCTCAGCTCCGCCCTCTCATGAAGGGGGGTCTGGGCTGTTAAACTGGCTGGAGAAAGGCAGGATGCTTTTGATGATCAAACACATGCTCAAAGAGATCAAGAGGCAGTATCGCTCTCAACGAACCTACATCAAGGCCAAAGATCATTGTGCCTTTTGACTGCTATAATGCAAGGGGACTTGCCAGGCTGAGAGCTCAGTTCTGGCAGTCAGTTTCTGTGACCCTGTGTCTATGTTAGCTTTCACAAAAATCACCAGGCTTTTTGACTCCTTGTCCAATCAATGTGCCCTCTGTGTGACCTTGAACCAATACATCCCAGCACGGGTGTTCAATCACGCCGATGAGAACGAGTGAAAAATGTGAAATACGAAAGACGAGGAGGTTGTAGCCAGGGTCACCACGGATCGACATGGTGCTGTTCCGAGTCACGGAGCTTTCGGGGGTCCAGAACTTTTCGCTGCCTTCCCCCACGCCACCAAAACCTTGATGACCATACAATCTTTTTCCACCCTCTCTGTCGCAAACAACATACTCGACTCTCCTAACGTCTGACCTGAAAACTGCTCTTGCTATCACACACTCAGCCCATCCGTGACTCAAAGCCACCCACAACACACCTCCGCAACACACCTCCACGACCACCCTCACCCACCTCCAAACATGGCCGACAACATCTACGACGAGATAGAAATCGAAGTGCGCCCTTTCCCCACCCTCCCACTTCTACCTCACTTTTCCGTTAACATATCCGAACACAGGACATGACCTACGACCCGATAACACAATTATACACCTACCCATGCCCCTGCGGCGACAAATTCGAAATCAACATTGACGACCTGAGGGATGGCGAGGATATCGCCGTGTGTCCGTCTTGTTCGCTGATGATCAGAGTTATTTTCGACCTTGAGGATTTGGAGAAAGATGGGGATGCTGGTGGAGTGCAGGCGGTGGGTGTGACGGCTTGAGGAGGTCTGGGACAGAATAATAAGAGTATGGATTGGAGTCGAGTGTCATGGCATGGGGTTACGGAGAGAGGAAGAAGAGCATGGATGTACCCGCAAAATGGAGATTTTGGGAAGAAGAGCAAGAAGAGCATGGATATACCCAGGAAGCGTCATGGCAACACGCGGAAGAGAATGTGAGGAACACAGGGAGAAGACACGCTGGCTGGCTGGCTGCGCAAGGAGAGACAGACTTCAAGAGACGCAAGACACCCTTGATCATCAAGGCTCGAACAGGACACTCGGCCTTCCTCGGAATTACCTTCGAAGGAAGCGCTACAAATATCCGCACGGAAAGAGCGCGAATGATCGATTGCTACCGTCAAGGCCACCGCGAAACCAACCGTGGATCATACTTCGCCCCTGCCGTTCTCAAAAAGACGTCCTGCGGTTCAGCAGACGCGACAGCCAACGCTAAACTACACGCTCTGGTCAAATCGAATTTGTCCAGAATGGCTCGCGGTCTGAGAGGCAAAGCGGATGGAGAAGTCATTCGAAGAGAGCAAAAGTAACCCTGAGAGGAAGAGGCATCGGTTTGTCGTCAGAAACTAGCATGGTCATAGAACAAATCTACATGCATAACCTATAAATCAAAAAAGAGCTTTTATTCATTTCCATGACCCTCGAAGAACACCATTTGAATATCAACAACCCCATCATGTTTTGTATGCATATATGCAAAAAGGCATAAAACCATCTAAGCAATCATATCACCCTTCTCGTTCTCCAGAGTGGCGGTTTCCATACCAGGTCTCCACTCTCTTGCCCATCTAGGCCACATGCGCTTGTACAAGGACATACCCACAGCATCCATGGGGTTGATCTTGCCATCGAAGGTGGCCTTGAAGTAACCGTGCGTACCAAGAGACTCCTTGATGTAACCGCTGCGGCCACGCTTGGTCCAGAGTTGGATGGCCTTGAACCAGGCGACATCTTCCTCGTTGAAGAACATGTAGCGGATGGTGACGAGCTTCTTGTGGATCTTGTAAGGGTGACCGGTGAGGATGGCGCGCTTGGCGATGATGCGATTGGTGCTGGGGGCGACTGAGGTACCGGTGGCGATGAGGGTGTATAGAGGCTTGTTGGCGTCTGTGTCGTCTTCCATCTTGTCGTTGTCCTCGTCATCTGAGTCGGCGGGAGGTGGAGGAATGGTGGATGTGCGCTTGAGGTACAGGCAAGGAACGTTGCCCCAGGTCAGGGGGCCGATGAACGAGGCCATGCCTGTTTGGCCAGGATGCAAGTAGCGGTCGAACTTGTGCACGTTGTTGGGAGTGTTGCCCGCTTGCGAGAACAGGGGGTTGATGATCAAGCGACGAGGGCCGCATTGCATAATCAGCTCGTCCTTTGACTTGAGCGGTGCAGGGTAGTCGCTGCTGAGAGTGATGCTGTGGTTGACCGAAGTGCGCTTGTGCTCGTGGCGCAACAACGAGAAGATACCTGTTGGTGTGGGGAGAGTCTTGAGAGTCTCAGGGGACGAATCGCCGAGGCGGACGTATACGTGGACACGAGTTCCAGGGGCAACACCTCCGACCAGGGCTTCGCTGACCATACGGTGTTGTGCTGCCTTGTAGTTGGCAATCTCGAGCAGACGCGACCACTCTGCGGGCTCATGCGGCTTGTCCTCGTCCTGCTCCCATGCGCTGGTTCGCAAGCTCTTGAGACCCCTGTAGCGAGCAAGTCTCTCGCGAGCAGACACGTTGGGATGCAATTCAATTTCGTCAGGGAACTCGAGATCCTCTTCAGCTTCTGCCTTTCGTGACTCGCGGTAAGCGGCCAATTGCTCGGCTTCGTCTTCAGGTGATCGGTCCAAGAACATCTCTGATTGCGGGTATTCTGAAGGTGCGTACTCGGTGGGCTCACGAGGAGCGAGACCCTCGGTGCCGTCAGCAGGAACAGCGTCCTCCATTGCATCGTCCATCTCCTCGTCGGCGTCTTCCAGATCGGAACCAGAGTCTGAAACGTCTCCTACATACCAGGCAGACTGGTATTTCGAGGTACCTCTGGGCAGCTTCTTTGGCTTTGCGGCCTCCGGGTCCTCATCCTCGTCGAAGTAGTGGTGGTCGTCCAGCAAAACACCCTTACGTTCAGTAGCGGCAACTGAAGGAGCAAAGTCTGTCATAGCTGTTTCCTCAGGTGCAAGGTCGGCAATATCGTCCTGGTCCTCGGAAGGCAGCTCGAGGACGTTGTCCTGCTGAGGAACATCGTCCATGGCCATGTCGTCGGCACCGTGCTTCTTCTTACTTTCCAGAGGCTCGGCAGCCATGATCTTCTCGATCTGGAAGTCACCCCAATCTCCAACTTGCAGCAGTCTGTCGGCCTTCAAGCCTCTTCCACGAACAGTTCCGGTGAAAACAACAGTGTTTGAAGCATCCTCGGGCCAGGCCATGTCGTCGACCAACATCCAACTTCTGGCTTCTCTCCAGTGGATTCCCTTGGGTGTGGTTGTGCAGAGCGAACGAACAACGTTGGCGCAGTCCTGGCGGGCATCCAGCGAATGTACGCGCTCCTGGGTAGCGAAGAAATGGGTGATGAAGGACTTGAGCGAGCCCAGGACTTGCGGGCGTCTCTTCGCTGGTTCGATTTGGTCGAGTCCTTGGACCAGAGTCATGACATTCGACACACCCTGACTCTCAATTGTGCGCAGCATCTGCTCTCCCAAAGGATCCACCTCTTGATCGGCACTCAGAACGAAAATGACAAAATCGGCAACGCGGCAGGCATCCAGAGCGTCGAGGACATCGCGACGTCCGAGAGTGATAAACTGCAGCTTTTGCTTGAAGCGGCCAACGTCGACTTTCCAGAGGTTGCTGTTCGGGGCTTCGTCTTCAATGTCGACGCTGCGGACGAGGTTCTGGACGGCGGTTGCGCTGGAAATGTCTTCACAGAGAGGAATGACGGCGCAAATGCGAGGAGCGGCGTTCTTTCCGTGGAATACGTTGGTCTGGCGATCGTGTTCGGCATCCTTGACTAGACGCTTCTGCTTGGCCTGGTTGCGGCGGTCCAACTTGGACATCATCTGCTGGTGTGGTGTCTTTCTTGTTCCGCGTTCGAAGCCTACTGACTCGACCTTGCCTGTATTGTGTTGGCGACTGAGATCTCATGGTATATAGTCGAGTAACCTACCCTTGTTCTTGTCCTTGATTGCGCCCTTGCTCATGTGCTTTGACTTGTAGGGCTTGTGCGCCTGCTTTGTGGTGCTCCGGTGGTGATGGTCGACCATGTTGAAGAAATATATGAGACGTCCAGTACGAAGGACGCGGCTGTATTCCTTGATTCCTTCTTGATTGGGCGGCAATGGTATTAAAAAAGTCGGTATGGCTCAAAAATTCGCCAAGAGATCGCGATAAGCGGCGATAAGAACCTTGGCCGCCCGCTTGGGCCCTCCCCGTGTGCTAAACTTTGTCACGCGTACAACTATAGAACAGCACAGTTTCAGCATTGTTAGGGGTAGCTTCCACTAAGAGCGTGATAGTTAGAGCCTCTCTGCGGACGCCTATGCCGATCTGAAAAACATTGTGCATTTTTACAGGCCAGACGACTCTAGGCGTGGCGGCAGGAGATGGCTAGAGTGACAGATTTTAGCACACGGGGAGGGCCAACAGTTAGGGTCCGCCTGCCATGACGTTGAGCATGTGAAAGTCAAGGTCAACAACTTGTCGCCGACTGAGCAGTCTCCTACTAACCAACCTATCAACATGGACGACCCTGTGGCAGAGATTCCCTACGTGATCGCTCTTTTGACCGAGACCCCTCCATCATTACAACTCTCAACCGTCAACAAATACTTCACACCCAATGCGAGCTTCACCCACCCTTTCTGCCGCACCGGCTCCTCGGCCAACTCCCGCTACCTAGTCGAACGCATATACCGCTGGTACAAGATCATGTCACCACGCATCAGCGCAAAAGTCCACAGCGTCTCGTACGACGAGAAGAACCTCGTCCTCTACGTCGGCCTCACTCAAGTCTTTGCCATCTGGGCCATCCCTACCCACCGCTCCGAAGTCTCGCTCGTCACAGTATTGCACTTGACACGACAGAAAGATTTGGAGGATGATGGCAAGCTCAAATATTACATTTCCAGCCAGAATGATCTGTACCAGACGGATCAATTTATCAAGTTCATCTTGCCTTGGATCTCCATCATTGTACCCATCTGGCAGTTTCTGGCTACAATCTTCTGTGTTATTGGAAGCTACTTGTTTACACCTGTTACTTGGTGGGAGGAGCACTTCCAGGATCAATTCACAAGACCTGAGAGGCCGCCCAAGTGGAGCGACGCGAGGTGATGTTCTTGTTCCTACATAATTCCGACTTGGACATTCACAGCAATCATATTCATACCTTAGCCTCTCCGTGTGCCAAACTTTGTTACATCGACTTCCAAGTCGCAGCGGTGCGCACTAAACAACGCATCAAAATGCACGATGATATTGAGCAATAGCACGTCGTCCACAGAGAGCGATACTTGAAGGTCTTCTCTTTGGACCTAGCTGCACTCCTGAAAACTATCGTGCATTTCTACAGCAGTGACAGTGACAAACTTAGACACACGGGGAGGAGGGGTCATATTTCACAATGCAATTAGGGGCACATTTTGTTTGTTTTTTGAACCTTTACAATTTTATTATCGAGTTGACCAACTCTTCTATCTTCTTGTGTCCATAACTCCGGTAACCGTATCTTGCTATCAAAATAAATGCGAGTACTGAATATCAAAGCTGAACAAAAGCAAAAGGGAGGATGAGGAGGGTGAGAGTGGGAGGGGGATGGCCTCAGGAGAGGTAGAGGATGGGCTCAGGAGAGGGATGGGGATGGGGATGAGCATAGGGGAGGTAGGGAAGAGGGCTTACCTGTCTTATTTTCTGACAAACGGCTTCTTGATAAGTGAGTTTTTGTCAAGGGACTTAGTCAAGGCTTTTTTCAGGATCTTTGCATGAGAACCGATGGAGCCGCTGTCAGAGGAGCTGTCAGAATCAATTGAAGGGCCACTACCGGAGCTTTCACAACCAATGACATAGTGCAGTGAGGCTGTTTCAGAGCCACTGCTACTACTGTCACTAAGGAAGAAGGTCTCAGGGGTAATGCCGAAGTAGAGGTTAGCTGAAGAAGACTGGACTCGGGAGGGCTGGACGATCGTAGGCTGGTGTCTGGTTTCACGTAGAACACCTGGATAAACGGATCTGTGAGTAATCTCAGAAGTCAGCGCTAAACGTAAACGAGAACGGGGAGACGAGGCAGCGGAGGGGTTTCTCACAGGACCAGGAACATTGACAGCTCTAGCTTTCTGGAAGGCGACAGGGGTAGCAGTTCGAAGCACATATGGACCTCTAGCAGAAGTGTTGACGGCTGAAGAGGAGGCTCTGGTTAGGGCGACTGGAGAAGCGCTTCTACTAATGGCAAACTTGTCAGCACAAGGACTAAAAGCATAAGAAGACAAGTCAATATTGTGGCCGTCCAGATACGAGTAGGTGCTCATACGGTTAATTCTGGCCTGGTTGAAGTCGGGCTCTGAAGCAGTACTAGAAGCCGGGCTGGTAGGGAACATAGGGCTGACAGGTCTACTGTCATACTGAGCACCCATTGCAGAGGTTGAGATTGGAGAGACAGGAGCAGAGGACATTGGGGCCATGTGAGGCTGGCTAGGCGCCTGAGTTGAGGCAGAGTTGGCAAGAGCCATCCACTGTGAACGACTGAGAGCACCAGGAGGCAGAGGCTTTCTAGGAATCTTGAAAGGCTGGTTGGACGTTGTTGAGGTTGTGTGGCTGTCAGTGTGAGCAGCAGTCTGGGGACGTCTGACCGTGGGCCTTAAGAGGTGTGGGCCTTCTGGGTGTGATATTAGGGTGCTCGGTAATCTGGTGGCGGATAGCTGAAGTTGGCATGGGAGCACTAGGAGTTGAGTCACGACGCAAGAAGTTGCGGACTTTAGTAAACCTACTCTTCTTGACAGGGCGTGTCCTGGGAGGGGATGGAGGGGCGTTCTGAGGGCCAGCGGGTATAGTGTTTGCGGTAGTCCAGTGAGCAATACCAGCAGCCAAAGGGCGAGCGGGGCTGCCAGGGGGGGTGTATGTCTGCATGGTAATGTTAACTGGACTCTAGATGATAGAAAGGTTAGTGGGTTGGTGAGTTGTTCAGTGGTGGAAGCAAGACTGCCTTATGTACAGTTCATCAAACCACTAGTCTTACAAGGTCATTGTCCGCCCAGAGAAGACATGTCCTTGTGGTGCTTTGTTGCTGTGAGACAATGGACAATGAACGCAGCACTCATAGAGCAACAACAACGAAGACAACCTGTGAGACAAAGAATGCTTGTTTATGAGGACAATGAATAAAAACGCGAATGAAAGAACCATAAGTGATTGGTAGAAACGAGAATATCGAAGAAACATGATTTCTGCCATAGCTGCAAAAAGGCAGGATCCTTTTGATGATCAAGTACATGTCCATTGAGAGCGATACTGCCCCTTGATCTCTTTGAACCTACATCGGATACCAAAAATCATTGTGCCTTTTGACTGCTATGTTGTAGGGAGCCTTTGCTAGGCTGAGAGCTCGGTTCTGGTGCAGTTCCTGTGCCCCTACGTCTACATTACTATAGCTGTTCCATTGCAGGAGACGGAAAATACCTAGAGAGGTTTGTATTGCAGACTCGGGTCCAAAAAGAAGCTGCTTTCGAAAGACTTCAAAGACAGGCCTATCAACATGAATGCTATTGTACGTTGCGATATGCTTGCTCGTCCGGATCAAATTGAGGGAAAACATGTATCTGTCTGACAGTGGTGCTCGCAGTCACCTCAATTTAAGTATCAATACCAAAGGGTAGCCGTGTTGGGATACGAGACATTCATGACGTGGTCAACTCGACGCTCGTTCGACCTGGATTTATTGAGGCTCAGAACGCCGATGTCCGGTGTGGTCGCCTTATATGTTAGCAGAGAAGGAGCGACAGAGATGACGCAAGGTTGCGCAGCGTTGATGCTGATGTTTCCAGTTCTTGGAGAAGCCACCCATCATTCCAACAACAATGTGAAGACGCACATCAACAACCTAAGAATACTCACACGCATCCCTACTATCAGAACATCAGCAAGCCCATACAACGAACAATTACATGCAACGTCGCAAGTCTCTTTTAATCGGGATCAATTACACCGGCAGCGACAATGCGTTGAAAGGATGCCATGAGGACGTCGACAATGTAGCCGAATTCATCAAGTATCGAGGCTACGAGGACGGCCCGCACGACCAACTCGTTCTCAGAGACGATCTCGAGGACGATTACTACCCGACGGGTCACAACCTGCTGGCGGCCATAGACTGGTTGGTTAGTGAGGAGAATACAATATGCTTCTTTCACTACTCTGGACACGGTGGTCAGATCGATGACCCTCAAGGCAGGCACCCGTCAGGTCTGCTCGATACCATTGTACCCGTCGACTTCGAGGAAAATGGCCAGATCGACTCAGACACGCTTCACCAACATCTCGTTAGCAGACTCCACCCAAGCAGCTCCCTATTCCTCATCCTCGACTGCTGCCACTCAGGATCGACCCTACAGTTGCCATTCATCTATCGAAGCGACGATGGCGGCAACGTCCAACAAGTCGACGCTGAAGGGATCGGCAAACATCTCATGAAGGATGCAAAACACCTCATCACTGGCGGCTTCAGCTTTAACAAAGAAGCCCAAACTCGAGATCTGTATGCTGGAGCAACCTCTTTGTTCCGCAGCCTGAAGCATCGTCGACAAGCGACAGGTCTAGAGACAGACGACTTCACTCAAGAATAGGCACACGAGAAGAAGATGATCACAATGTTCTCTGGATGCAGAGACGAACAAACCAGTGCCGATGCCCAGATTTGCGGCGTGAGCGAAGGAGCGATGAGCTAGGCGTTCCTTGAGTCCTTGAAAACAAACCCATTTCCCACATATACTTCGGTGAGTGAAGACCATTGATTCATTGCAAAAGTGCATGCTTGCCACTGACACGTTCCAGGCTTTGCATGCTACCCGTGCCTTGTTGAAGGCATCCGCATACACACAAGTAACCACTTCACAGTTCTTTCTATGCATCATCGTTGCTGACCGTCTCTGCAGATTCCTCAGCTTTGCGTAGGTGTTGAGATGGATTTGGACCGGTCATTAATTCTCTAGTATGCCTCCAGGCTCTTATCTCTCCTCAAAGCAATACAGTGCTATCATAACCGAATCAAGAATCTACTGCCTTTCTGTGTGCTCGTAACAAAACGTAAAGTGACAATCCTTTTCCCGCAGCAACCCAGATTAGCAAAATGCACAATGATTTTGAGTAAGAGGATATCGTCCACAGAGAGCGGCTATCTGACGGCCTCTCCTTGGACGCCGCTCTACTTTTGAGGATTATCGTGCAATTTGGCAGCAGTGTCAGTGACAGTTTTTAGCACACGGGGATGCTCTATATCCAGCTCGAGCATTGAGATTTATCATGTAAGAAGCTGTAGAGATGCACACCGATGTTTGAACCTGCATCTATATCTGAAGTGAGTGGTCCTATTCAAAATCTTCGTGCATTCGGACAGATGTATAGATGTGCATCACTGCAGCAAGAGAGTTGACGTGACAAAGTCGGGCACACGGGGAGGAGGATGAAACTAATCGACCATAGCTCGACTCAGCTAAACATGGCAAGTCTTGCAATGTTCCTACCGCGTTTCGTTGAGTTCGAGTATGCGGCATGGCGACAGCTCTTCTAGATCAATCTCTTTGTCCTCGGTCAAAGAAATTCATTGTTCCTTGCAAACTGGACTTGAAAGCAATCCTGAGCATATCTCTTTGTCCTTTGTCCCATTGTACGCCATCCTATAGCAATAAGTACTGCTTGATCTCTACTCCGATCATTCGCAAACAGGAAGGAGTCAACACTCGAATAACACCTGCTTTTAAAACAACAGTTTACAACACATTTCAAAATAATACTTGTCCCATCACTCTCTCTAGACTCAACTCATCGCCATAGTAAGCAGATTCAACAATATGAAGGCCGAAACACTCTCTATATTCATCGAGGCTAATCGCTTTCCTCCAGCTATCAGCCCACGCCGCTATTCAATCATGAGAGCTGAGGCTGAGGCTGTTGCTAAGCAAAACTTTGATACCGTTAACAACCACAATCTCTCCAGGAATCCGTGTGCAAAGCCCGACATGACTACTCTCCCGGCTCACGAGATCTATGAATTGGAAGCTGACGAGATTCACGACTGTAGCTTGCTTACATTGCCTGAGATTGAGTCAACTCCGTTCAACCCCTTTGATGAGCCGCTTCCGTCGCCGGTAAGCCCTGTTGAGCCCGTTAACTCCTCAATGTCGACTCCACTGCCAACACCTGAGCCACCGACCAATTTCCTGAATTGTTTCATCCCTAAGTACCCTCCATTCGACCCCTACGAGGAGAAGTATGTCGCCCATCCTGCTGGAGAGTACATCGCCTACAAGTACAAGGACAAGAGACGTGTAACAATCGCTGCACCCTCTGGTCTGCCAATGCCAGTCACGCCCGCCTTTTTCGATGAGAACCGCAGTCTTTCCACCGCTTCTTCTCCTGTCATCCCGTCGTTTACCGTCATGAGACCTGCTGATCGAGTAGTTGCTACAAGGACTCATGACTCAAAACCGATCTCCTATACGCCTCCAGGTTCACCCTTGAAACCGTTCAAGATCGCTCGTAAGCCTTTACCTCCTGGTGTGAGACCATTCACTCCATCACAGTATCCTCCCCCTGGCTCATCGAAAATGGATTTACCTCGGGCCAGTGTTCGCTCCAACACCGATGCTAGAATCATCAGTCCTGTTCCTCGACGCTCCGCAAGACCAGCAACTACTGATTTCACCTCTGCTTCTAACCTTGATCGTACCCTTCCAGTCAAATCGACTGGTATCTCCAGAGCCCACACCAGTCGTCCTAAGACCAACAAGCCTCTTCCTCCACTCCCCAGCAGTAGCCACAAGACCAGGCCTTCTAGTTCAGTCTCTCATCACCGCAACCACACTTCTCAGAAGACCCAACACACTTCTCGGTCAACTGATCGTACTTTACGTGCGATTATGCCATTGAAGCACCGTGCTAATTGGGAACAAGAGGAGTCATCTCGTCACCGTACAATTCGTCGTTCGAGCAGTGGTGAACTACAGACTAGATCTGTTACTGCTGCTGATATGTTCAAGAGCGATCTGAAAGAGGTTAGTAGAAGATTCACGGGCAAGTTCTTCAAATGAGGAGGTGGAATGTCTGGTTGATGGTACAGTACTACTGGATCTTGGTGATCATGCCTCTGGCTAAGACTCTGGGCTGTGGCGTTTGTGTTGGCAAGCTTTGGATCATGATTCAAATCTGGTGTTTCGGGTTTCAGATGGGGTATATTGCAGGTATCTGGTGTTTAGTATTTGTTAGTCATTTTTGTTGGAATCTGTGGAAATGAAATTGTTCTCCTGTCTTACTATAATTAGTTGCTTCTTATCCCCACTTATGTGTCTAACTTTTCTCGCCTTCCCAGGTAGTATATTAGCTATCAAAAGGCAAGGTTTTGTCAACACATGAGTGAAGTTCCGCAGAGAGTCGACCCCTGAACGTGCTCTCTCTGGACAAGCACGAGATCGTCAATTTCATCTTGCATCTTGACAGTCTTGCCAGAAGTCTCACAGAAGAGGGGAGTTCACTCCTGGTATGGTTCTCTTCATGGCTGTGTTCACGTGAAAGTATGAGGAATCATAATATCGTTATTGACTGTTGATTATATACATGCAACTCCTTTCTTTGATCATGTCACAACCAGCCTAACAGAGTCTGTGGATGATGCGCGAGCTCTTCTTGGAGTTAGCGGCGACAGCAAGTCATTCGTGTGATACTTCAAGAGAGAAGTATCTGAGGTACGAGGGCTCATCATGGAACTGGTAGACGACGCTCGAGTCCTTGTCGGGGTACCTGGACACAGCAGATCGGGTTGTCTGAGCGTCGAACGACCTGAAGGGGAGATATTGGAGCTTCCTGAACTCATACTTCTGACTTTCTGCAGTGCTTTCGACCATCGGGCTCTGGCTCGCCATTTCGACACGATTTTGGAGACGATTTCGGCATTGCTTGCTGTAGTCTTTGGATCTTCGAAGACGAATACTCCTGAATCGACTTCGGTGGTTTCTGAAGATGGCTTTGGAGTATAGATCTCAAAGTCTTCCTTGCGACGTTGGTCCTCGAATTGTCGAATTCGTAGTCGTGCATCTTTCTTCGCCAGCTTCATTCTTGCTTGTTCTGCGTCCGCGCGACGCCTTTGTTTCGCCCTTTCGAACATGTCTCTTTCCCGTGATGCAGCATCTGGTCCTATGAGTTGTGTCAGTATTGTATTCCAATCTGATCAACACGCAATTTTGCTGACCTTTGCTAGTTGGTATAGACAAACTGGCAGGACTACAGCTGCTGTAGCCACGCAACTTGAATGCACTTGCGATATGCGATAAATCGACTTTGTCCAAGATCATGATGGTCTGTCTGGGTTTGTAGGGCTTCGTGTTCTGTGAATTTCCACTCAAAAATTAGGTCGTGTTTTGATATCTTATAGAGAATGTAAGCAGAAGTTACTGACCGGGCCTGCTTTATGAATCCTACAGCCGGAAATAGTTTCATGTTTGCGCCTCCCTCGCGTGGCTGCAGTTCCAGCCGGAATGACAAAGCCTGCATGCTGCGCCTGCACGCGCCTATGCAGCCCGACCAATCAATCCTTTGGAAGGCACAGCCTTGTTTAGCACTGGTCTAATCACAGCGGTTAGATTACACCAGCTACACAGCCCTATAACGGAAAGTACGGACTGCGCCTATATGCGAAGCAATATCGTCGTTGGTAAGGAAGGATCGATAAACCTGGTAACAAATCATCACCGAAACGAAGCCATCACCCATTTTCTGGAATGAGTCGTCGCGCAATGAGCTGAAAATTCTGTTGCGACTACGCAAGAAAATGTAGTATGACCATCACGATCACAGATACAAATGCTCTACAGCAGCTATCAAGCATATGTCCGACCCATCGTCATACGACATGAACACACACGCCCTCGGATTATCTGCTCGTGAGAGTAACACAGGTCACCGTATTCGATTTGCGTGATGCTGCAACCGCGCCTTTGGCCATATGACCCTGCAGGTCGACTGCAATGGGGGCACTAACCACAGCCTTCTGTATGCACAAGGATGATAGATATTGTATGGCTGCATTATTACCAGGCTCAATTTCTATATCATGCAGCCTGGAGAACTTGAGGGGGCTGCCTCATTTCGTGCCTGAGTTCTCTGTACACCGATCCTACTCGAGTCTTCCTCAGATCTATCGTTCAGTCGACAAGCGAGGCTTTCCGTGGTCAATCTTCGAGTATTGAAAACCACTCTGCCTTTCTACAAGGGCAACAACATGACGTCCACGACGGAACTCCGCCCAATGTCTCCTAATTCTGCGGTGGACTCGCATGCCGGACCGGCTATTAGCTCTGGAACACAAACGCCTGTCGGTCGACGAACGCTACCAGCTATGGAAGCAGATGGCTATCGATTGTTCTCCGACTTCATATCTTCAGACCCGCTACGGTCCACCACTATATTCCGCCGCTTTGATCGCCTGGCTATTCGCAACCTACTATATCTGGAGAGTGAGTTGGCAGCTTTAGAGAGCGAGGTGGAAAGATTGGACTTGGATATGATCCCCGAGACAATGATCAACCACCTTGGCGACTGGACTATACTCAAAGCCGAGGCTGAGTACGCGGAAGAGGACACTAGCGAGAATATACCCGAGGAAGAGGCCAAAAAGCAGGAATTGATGATAGCACGCATGCGGTTGGTCAAGAAGATCAGAGTAAAGGTGAAAGAGTATCGTAAGCCAGCTAGCCTGACCGCTCAAGTTTAGCCTTACTAACCAAGATATGCAGATGAAGCACTAAAGCTGATGTGCGAGATATTCGCCCTCGAAAGACCTGAACGTGACGACATCGAGACAAATGGTCGTATCTTCGTACAACCGGATGAGGATGACTACGATCACGATCACTGGGAAGCCAAAGCAGATTCGCATGCCATCATTCAAGGTGCCATGGCTCTGCATCTCTGCAAGAAAAATCGGAAAGACCTTTGCACACTGGCACCACAAGTGGAGCGGGACCCTCTTACCCGGCTCGTAGAGAGCAAGCACCAACTCCGCAGCATGATAAAAGATAAGAGCACGGGCATGATCAGCCTATCCAAGTGGAAGCGCATGAACAAAGTCATCACATGGATCAGTGTATGCTTGGTGGTAATTTGGCTCGTTGGTGCCATTGTCGGCCTGTACTGCTGGAGATCCGACACGGGACGCTTGATCTTGCTTAGTGTCCTCACGCTAGGCTTTGCCTTCTCAATCCTCTGGGTGACTACAGCACGACGACACGACATCTTTGCATCTACGGCTGCGTATGCTGCTGTGCTTGTCGTATTCATCGGAAGCACACTTGACACTGCTGGGTCGAAGGGTACGACCAGTGCCAAATCGAGTAAAACACGGTTGTCAAGGAGCCTGGAACCCACACGGACATATCTTGCTTCTGGCTTTAATATTGGACAGGCTTCAGATAGGACATATGCTATAACTATGATGGGCGGCATGTTTGTGGTGGCGGGTGTATTACTCTGTGCTATATTGTTGCTGCAAGTGAGAAGGAGAGGCCATATCAGGCTATAGCCATCTATATACATCCTCATATGATCAAAGGACGATTAAACCGACATCAAAGTCATCTTATCACTTGACAGCTTGACAGCTTGTGTTTAAATAGCCGTTCTGGTAGTCCTGTGTCAGCATCGTGTGTTTGATTGATGTGGAAGGTGGAGAGAAGCAAATGTTTTCTTGACAATCACTGACCGGGCATGCTTGCTGCTCCAAACTCCATTTGAAGCAAGTACATGAGGGATTTCCAAACGTACCAGTAGAACCTACGTCAGAACTCTAAAGCGAGTAATGTCTTTGCAGAAGATTATTGTCGAACAGTGACTTGAAGTCTAGGAGGAGGACTCGCCAGTTTTGCGAGCAAATAGTGTTAAACCGCTGCAGTGTTGAATTTGAGGCCATGGACAGGACCGAATGCCTTCTGGGTGGCCAAGGTACTGATGTGTACATCTTTCTGGATCGTATCTCATCGAACAGCAAGTCCGTATCGAACGCGATCTTGCTTTCCGTCAATGGCCCTAAACCACATCCGCATTCAAAGCCTTCCCAGCGAACCAAAACAGACGGATACAAAGAATGTTGCTAACCCACCACAACACACTCCTGACCCCAGCGGCCGACCTAGTAGTGTTCTGCCTATAGACCCAGAAATAAGCAGCCCTCGAAATGGTATACAAAACCGCATATCTGTTGACCATTCCATTATCCAGTTTAGCCACGATGGCCGACAAGACAGCCGCGACAAACACGGTATAGTGCTCCATGGAGTTGCTGTGGGCGGACTGAACACGGCGCATCTGATCGAGTTGGTCTTGAGTAATTCTACCCGTCGAGACCAGCTTTTCGGCGCGGGGAGATGCCAGATCATAGCGGGGGTTCATGTTATTGTCGATGCGGAGACCGAGCTTTTGGATGCGAGTCGATGTACAGATGTAAGATAGCAGGAAGTTTGCAAGTAGAAAATGAGGGCCATAGTTAGGAAGAGGAGCCATTGTGTCGTTGGCGGTTAGGCCGAGGTTGACGAGAAAGGATGGCCTGCAGTCCTGTTAGATGCGCGTGTCGCGACGGTGTTCGTAGAAAGTCGGACATGTTTGGGCCTTGTCAATTTTCTCAGACAAGCGGAGAGACGTGTGAAAGTCACGGATGGATACAGAATGGTTTGTTGTTGATGTCAGCGTGTTGAATCTTGAGAACGTCGAGAGAATGAGGCCCTCGAAAAGCGAGCGGTGAGGCGTTAGCCGAGCAAGCGAGTCCTCGAGGGACGAATGACCAAGACGTTTGATAAGACAAGCTACAGTCTGACATCGAGTCGACCTGTGTCATGATAAGAACATCGACATGGAGCGACTGAGAAATGCAAGCGAAGCGCGCATGGAACTCAGACGAGACGAAGTCGAAAGGCTTGGCAGGGGTCTCACGTGGTCTGAAGCTGTATACCAATAGATGAAAGCGAGAAAGATCTTTTATTGTAGATGAATCTATCTCTAATGCGAGCGATTCACAACGGGGAATAGTTAAAGAAACGTCATAAACATAGCCCTTTTTAATCCGGGACGCCTGGCCAAATGCCTCGAGTGCAACAGCAAAAACACACCACCAACCCTCTATATCATTCACGAAGCGTAAACAAAAGAGCAGGTCAGCGAGTGCTCTAGAAGTCATCCTCGTCAGAGAAGACCTCCTCACCACGCTTGCGGCGGGCCATGCGGTCCTTCTTCTTCTTGCGGAGCTCGGCGGATGTGAGCTTCTTCTTCTTCTCAACGGTCTCGATCTTGTTACCCTATTGAAAATGTTAGCAAATGGATTATTTCGAATGGAATGAAGGGGAAAACGAACCATGGCATCAAACTTCTCCTCTTCATCACCACCCTTGGCCTCAAGTCTAGGTCCAGCACCTTGGCCCTGAACCCAGTTGTGACCGGAAGGAGTCATACGACCGTTCTGGACAGCCCAGACTTCCTCAGTCAAGTCCTTGGTGAACTCGGCAGAGTGAGTAATGATGATGACACCACCCTCGAAGGACTTGATGGCCTTGGAAAGGGCACCGAGAGAGTCACGGTCGAGGTAGTTGGTGGGCTCGTCGAGGACGATCAAGTGAGGACGTTGCCATGAGCAGGCGGCAAGGACGACCTTGACACGCTGACCACCAGACAGACCACGCATACGCGAGTGAGAAACAAGCTCAGCGTCAAGACCGAAGTTGGCGCAGTGAGCCTCAATCTCCTTACGGACGAGAGGACGGAACTGACCAGAGGCAAGAGCCTCCTTCTGGTCAACCTCAGCAACCATCTTCTGATGGGACTGCATGATCTCGGTACGGGGGATCCAGGCGTTGTCAGCGGTCATCATGGGAGTCCACTTCTCGTTCTTCATGCCGATGTTGTCACCGATGGCGAACGAACACTCGTACTCGTAGGAGTTCTTGAACTTTCTACGCGAGTGGATACCGATAACACGACGGTAGGTACCCTCAACCTTGTAGATCTTGTCCATGGCCTTCTCATCCTCGTCGGTGACGATCTTGTTGGCACGGTCCATGGTCTCACGGTCCTCACCAGTCTGGAAACGCCACTGGATGTACTCCGAAGGAGTAGAGTCGAGGTGGTGATCGATGTGAGCGAAAGCGTGCTGCTTAATGTAGGCAATACGGATGTTCTCGTGGTGGTAGATTTCACCCTTGGTAGGGATCAGCTCACCAGTGAGGACGTTGATGAGGGTAGACTTTCCGGCACCGTTGGGACCAATGACGGCAATACGGGAGCCGAGAGAGCACTGGAAGGAGCACTCCTCAATCTGGGGCTTGGAGGTACCGGGGTACTGGAAGGAGACGTTGCTAACACGGACGATGGCCTTAGCCTTGGTCTTGACACCCTCAAGGAAACCGGGCTCAGGGAACTTGAACTCCATCTCGGAGGCACCGAGCTCGTAGTAGGACTTGGCGGAAGGAACGCGCTTGACGAACTCGCTAAGCTTGCCACGGTATCTCTTCAGCTTGAAGCGCTCGTAGTGGATAACGTGCTGGATGACGTTGTCGAGGAACTTGGAGTCGTGAGAGATGATGATGGATGTGCAGGGGGAGGTGGTGAGGTAGTTCTCGAGCCAAGCAACGTTCTTGACGTCCAAGTGGTTGGTGGGCTCGTCGAGGAGAAGAATATCGGGCTTCTCGAAGACGGCACGGGCAAGAGCCAACTTCATCTTCCAACCACCGGAAAGACCACCAATGGGGCCGTCGAGCTGCTCCTCGAGGAAACCGAACTCGATGAGGGTCTTGCGAACCTCCTCGTCGGGGGTCTCGACACCGACGGAGGCAAGCTTCTTCATGGTCCAGCCAATGACGGTCTGCTCAGTGTCGTCGGAGTCGAGATCGTGCTCGACGTAGACGGTCTTGACCTCATCCTGCTTGGGGAAACCCTCAACCTGCTCGTTGTTGATGGCACGCATGAGGGTGGTCTTTCCGGAACCGTTGGGACCGAGAAGACCGTAACGCTGACCACGCTTCAAGCGAAGGTGAGTCTGGTTGAGCAAAATCTTGGCACCGTAGGCCAAGTTGAAGGTGCAGTTGCAGAGATCCTCACCCTCCTCCTCATCGGGCTCGACATCACGGCCGGCAGCGGCGGTGGGGGAGGCACGCTTGCGGAGAGCCTCGGAGACGTTCTTGGCCTCGTCGTCACCAACAATGACGGTAAGGAAAGGAACGGTGTTCTGGGCCCAGGTCATGGGCTCGTCGTCCTTCTCGTCAACGAGCTGGCCACCGATGGCACCAACGTAGTTGACAATGGACTCGAACTTGTCAGCGACACCCTTCTTCTCAGAAAGGACGGACTTGAGGTGGGAGGCAACGGTGGCCATGTCACCGTCCTTGGAGATCTCGGGGATCTTGCCGTTCTCGACGTGACCAACACGGACGAGAGTGTCAAGAGCCTGCTTGGTCTTCTCACGAGCCTCGGGGTCGGCAAGGTTGTCGTGGTTGCGGTGGAGGGCGGGCATCAGCTTGGGCAAGAAAGCGGCGACAATCTGGGGGTCCTCGACAAGCTTGCACATGTTGTCGACAATGACGGCAGCCTTTCTCTTGATGGCGGTCTCACGCTCGTTAAGACCACGCTCGAGAAGGGGAACCATAATGGCGAGGGTGGGCTCGTGGACATCGGTGACGAAAGTGGTGGCACCGAGCAAGTGAATGGTCTCGGGGACGTTCTCGGGCTTAGCGATACACTTGATGAGCTCGGGAATGAAACGCTCGATATCCTTGTTGACGATCAAAGAGCAGATCTTCTCCATGACGGAGTAGGCAGCCTTCTTGACCTCGTTCTTGGTGTCCCACATGGCCTCGGAGACGATGGGGATCAGCTCAGGAACACGGAGAGCGGTCTGGACGGGGGAGGACTCGGAGAGAGCGACGATGCAGTCCAAGTCGGTCATCTTCTCTTGCCACTTCTGGGCGTTGTGGATGGACTCGATGAAGTGGGGGATGAGGGCCTTGACGGCGTTGGCGTTGGCCATACGGGTGATGGCAAGGGCGGCGGCCTGGGCGGCGTTCTTGACGGGAACCATCTTGTCACCGACGGCACCGAGGACGGCGGGGAGAAGGTCGACAAGGTAAGGCTCAACAGCGGGGCTGACCTCGGAGTGCGAGGCGATGGCCTTGATGGCATCGCAGGCACGCTCACGGGCGACAGCGTCCTTCTTGTTGGCGAGGGCCTTCTTCAAGGTAGCGACGGCCCTGAAATTGCGGGTTAGAAATTGGTCAGGTGTGGTATACAGCACGAGGCGACTCACTTGGTGGGAGCATCCTCCTCCTCGATGTCACCGTTGATGAAGATGGCAATCTCCTGAGAGACACCGTTGATCTCATCCTGGGCCTTGGAGACGTTCAACTTGGCCAGGAGCTCCTCGAGCACCTTCAGGGAGGTTTGGTTCTCCTTAGATGCTTGCTTTGATGCCATTTTGGTGGGAGATGAGGAAAAAAAGAGAGATGTGTCCCGGCGACCACAGCTTAATATTGGAACAGACACCGATTTTTCACGCTAATTTTTCCCAACACCAAACCCCGCCAAGACCTCGACGCTCAATCGGAGGCCATTGCACCTCCTTCCGATTCTTCCTCCTCTGATTGGCCAGTCAGTCTGCTGCCCGGCAACCGGCTTTGCCTCACTCACTTTGCCACCTTTCATCCAAGCAAAAGCACAAGTTTCGGGGTCGGCGATCCCAAGGATTTCTCTCACCACGCAGGGGTTCGCCGAGCGTCTTTCTGGAACGCTTCGATTCGAACTCTATCCGAACAATTTTCGAACTTCATCCAGCAATCTTTTTTTTTGTTGGTGTCGCCAATAAGCTCGTAGCCTCACAAGCGGTATCTCCCAACCAAGGGCCACTCTCACTCATGCTTACCTTCGTGCGATTGTCGGTCAGCAAAATGGCTTGTGAATTGCCTGGACACACCTCTCAACAACGTTGTGGAGGCACAGCTCGCTTCAGTCTCACTTCGTAGAACATCCAGACACCTTATGGGCTTGATTTTGTTGCTGTGCCAGAGCAAGCAGGTAAAAGCAGCCGCTCTTCAAGTGCATCCATACTCCGTTTCTGATAACCATACCACCATCGCGAGAGAAAGTACCCGGATACGTTTTGGTGAGGAAATCCGCCAAGCCCACCCACACATATCCGGGTACTTCTGCTCACGATGGTGATACGATGCCATCTGGTCAGACACAACATTAGACCACGATGTGATGCTTCAATTGCCAACAGACCGACCATCAAAATTGGCAACCCCACTCGTATTCAGATGGTGTTTTTTGCAAGTTGCATGGAGACCACAGACGCAACGAAGGCTCGATTCCTCGAAAGCGCGAGTCTCGGTCGAGACTTTGCCATCACTCACCCCCAAGGAAGGTCGTCAAGTGTGCTGTACCTGCACTCAAAGGCCAGTAAGACGTCATTTCACTCATGTGTCCAAACTCTCGAGTAGGTAGCGTGGGCTCGGAGATGCTTGTCAGTCAGCCTCATCCCCAGGAAGAGTGCTCATCTGAACGCGCCTAAGGTCTCGATGGGCTGATTCGATAGTCCATGTCTACAGCCATGATCTTGCTTGCCGTGTCCTTCTAGTCGGTGTTTTTCTTGGAAGACGAAGCATTCATGGCCGTACTCGTTCTTGCCTGAATGTTTGCTGCTGCATGCTGGTTGACCCCAGGTTTCGTGGAGGGAGTCCCACTTCTCCAGGCGGGCGTGGCGCTGTCTGTGCGGCAAACCACAGAATCAAGCAAAAACTGGAAAGAGCAATGAACAATCCTGATGAGCAAAAAGTTTCAGATTTTTAGAAAAGTTGCAGTGCAAGCACATTTGGTATCTTTAATGTTCGTAAGTCACAGGTCTAATCTAATAATGCCTTACGTTCATGCATCGTGGTAATGGTTTGAACAGAAGTCTACAACAGAGAACGACTACATCCAGTTACACATTTAACCATACCAGTCCCACTTGTCAAGTTTCATGGTCCCATGATCTACAAGATGCTTGTGCATGTCGAATGAGTTGAAGAGCATGTGAGGTTCATGGCCCATACCCTTACGCAAACACTCGAACTCGGCTTTGTTGAAGTAATCCTCAAGTATGGGCACGTAATCTGGGTGAGCACATTTCTTGATGATGACACGAGCTCGCTCGCGAGGAGACAGGCCACGAACATCGGCGAAGCCTTGCTCGGTGACGACAACATCGAGATCATGTTCGGTCTGGTCGACATGAGTACACATGGGAACAATGCAAGAGACGCCAGTGGGATCAGTCTTGCTGGGACGGGTGGAAGGAGTGTGCATGATCGAGTATTTTGCTGATCTCAAGAAGTCGGCACTTCCACCAAGACCGTTGAGCATGCGCGAGCCCAAGACACATGTGCTGTTGGCGTGGGCATAGATGTCGACCTCCACAGGAGTGTTCATTCCGATGACACCGAGACGGCGAATTACCTCAGGAGAGTTGGAAACTGCCTGGCTACGGAGAAGAAGTTTGGGATAGTAATTCTCCCAATTATCGTAGAAGCGCTTGAAACCGTCGGGCGAAAAGCGAATGGATGTCGCTGTGGCAAAGTCAAGATTGCCCGAGTCAAAAAGGTCAAGGAAAGAGTCTTGAAGGACTTCGGTCCAGACCTTGAGGTTCTTGAAGTTGGCACCTCCAGAGGCGAGTCCGCCAATAACGGCGTTGGCGATGTTACCGATACCTGACTGAAGAGGTAGAAGGTTCCTGGGCAAGCGTCCCTTGCTAACTTCGTACTTTAGGAACTCAATGAGGTTGCTAGCGATAGCTCTACTGGTATCATCTTCAGGCGCATTGGGCTGAGTTTGATCAGGATAGTCGGATTCAACAATGGCGACGACGCGTTCAGGATCGATGGGAATGTGAGGAGTTCCAACGCGATCCTCGGGCGCCATGATCAAGTATGGCTTTCGACGAGGCGGAAGATCTGTCATGGTGATATCGTGAAGGCCCTCAAATGAGGGAGCCGCAGTATTGACCTCGATGATGATCTTGTCTGCCATCTGTATGATCTCGGGAGAGGCACCGACCGAAGCACCAGGAATAATTCCGCCGTCTTCGGTTATGGCACTGGCTTCCACAATAGCAACATCCAGGCGGTTGTTGGCCTTTTCCCTCGTGTAAAATCCGTACATCAAGTCCACAGGGAACATGCTCAAGTGCTTGTCGAAGAACTTGATATTGCCATTGTTGATTCCTTTTGCGATCTCCTTGCCGACCTGGTGAGGAGCACGTCGTTCGATCATGTTGAGTTTGGCCCATCGGTTTTCTGTTTCAGCACCAGAGGAGGCGCCAACAAAAAGGTTGTACTTGAGTTGGCCTTGGAGGCCGTTCTTCTCGACATGATCAGCCATCGCTGTGGGTACCTTTCTGTATCAAGTCAGACTATTGGGTCCTCAGGCTTGACTTCCAAAACCTACTTCGGATAACCGACACCAGTAAACCCAGACCAGCCAACGTAACTACCATTGGGAAAATGGTGCATCAAATCCTCGGCTTTAGCAATCTTTTTAAGGTAGCTGGGTCGCCTAACACGACTTTTCAGAAGTGCTGATGCCGACATACTAGGTATTTTGACGAGATATGTTTACTTAGTCTCTGAAATCCAGCAAAGGAAATAGTAGATCGGGCAAGCGATTGTTTGGGGGAAATGTCTTTGTTTTGTGAGCTTCCCGAAGCTCCATGTCCCCGCCTGCTAGTATGCATATGCATCTCATGATGTCAGGTGGCTCACAACTGGGAAGTCACCCTGTCCCCCGACACATCTCTCTTTGCTTTTCGGCTTGATTGTTCGACCTGCCGGTTCCTTCAACACGCTTGATGAAGATGCTTGCATCATCCCAGTGATTGCTTTTGTTGACTTATCAATGGCCTCTGACGCCAGGTGGTGCGAAGGACTGCCGGGTAAATTGTTCACCCTCATGCACGCCAAGGCGACATGGTTTCCTGTCAGGAGAGAGATGCTGTGAAACAGACTTCCTCATGCTCAACCAAACATGTCAATCAAAGATCAATGAGTCGTCGGACCCCACGTTCGCTCCCCCTCGATGGTCTTAATCACAAAGAAGAACGTGCCTTGCCATTGCTTCCATAAGTTGCAACACAATAGACTTCATCGCTCTTGCTTGAATCAAAATATCGCTGGGTACTTTCTACTCGAGGCAACGGCGACGCCGAGTAATGATTGCCTCATAGTAGATCAAATATCAACATTCCTTCCGTGATACATGCAATCCATTATCATGCCTTGATCATGGATCAATCATCAGGTATGTCGGCTTTGGAGATACTCGCCGCCATTCATCAGCCACTCCACGATGCACCTGTCCTCACACCCACTCTCGTCGACCAAGAAGTCCGAAAGGTCCATCATGAAATCCAGAATGAAGAAGAGCTCTCCCAAAGAATTGCTGAGGTGTTCAAGATGGCAGAATGGTACCCGTCTTTGGATCAGCTTGCTGTTACTCGACTGACCAAAGCTAGTGGTCGAGGAACAAAAAACTCCATCGAAAGCCATCGCCTCGACCAACAATCAAGCGTGTCAACTCTCAAAGCTACACCTCAGTTGAAGACCACCCCTGCCAACACCAGTCGCTCCAGCAAGAACCCCAAACTTCCTACAACCCAAGACATGAAAAGTCGACTGGAGGAGTTTGCTGCAGAGGAGAAGACATCGAACGAACCGCCCACGACGATCGAGTTGCTGAAACTGCGAGGCGGCATGGGCGTTTACTGGGAGAAGACGATGTCGGCAGCAACGATGGACAAGCTTCGACAAGAGGCCCTTCGAGTTGAGAGGATGAGGCGTATGAGTAGCGGCGAGTCCCGTGGCGAAAAGACTGTGAGGTTCGACATGTCTACCAAGGAGTGATCTGCTTTTCCATGGCCGCCTCGTTGTTGGACTGGCTCTGCCTCGCGAGGTGTGTACGGCAGAGGAATGGCGACTAGCGGCAGCAACTTTGGTGCGTGTTGGGCCAATGTTTGGGCTGTTGGCCGAAGAAGGTGGGACTGAGAAACTACAAAGCTTGTGAGCTTTATACAGCGACACAGAAAGTGCCAGATTGTCCTTGGAGGTTTACAGCGAGGTCTTGTATCTTTAGAAAGCTTTCTTCTAAAGTATAATAGCAGTGCCGGGCCGAGCTATCTCTGTTTCAGTCCGTCGGAATGTAAGATGGTGTTGCAATCAGATATGCTGTCCGAAGATAGCACGAACGAACAAGCATTCTCAGTGGACAATTACCCAAACCACTTTGCTTTTGAGAGCTAGTTCGATGCCCAGTTTGGGCCCACAGACCTCGGCTTTTCTTCTTTCTTCCTCTGCTTCTCGCATTGGTCTGTCATAGCAGACCAGGGGTATCATAAAAATCGTCAAACTATTTCTTCAGCAATCAGATCAATAGACCCTTTTGCACTCTGCGGCCAGAGCACCAAGCTTGTCAAGCATAGTCTCTCTCTCTTCCAATGCTTTCTTCCTCTCCTCATCAGCCTCTCTCAGCTCTTTCTCCAAGACTTGTATCCTCTGGCTTTGATTCGCTTCACTCTCGCCAATACCCGGCAGCACGGAGATCAGATATTCAATCTGCTGTTCTTTGAGCACTAAATCCCTAGCCAGTTCCTTCAAAGCAGCTTGGAAAGTAACAGGATCATCAGGGCCGATTTGCGCAGGGTCTTGACCTTCCAGAGCAGAGGCTTCGGGGTTGTTGGCGAGGGCAGGGTTTTGTTCGGCGGCAGTGGCTGTGAGGGTGTCGGGAGCGGCGTTTGGTTGGAGAGGTGCGGGAGCATTGGGGGTTGGGTCGGACATGTCTGGTTGGCCTGGGATGTCGCCGTATTGATGGCGTGTTTGGATGTAGCGGATCGATGCGAACATTTGGGTTGCCAGCTGCGAGTCGCGTTAGTTGTCGCATTTCTGCTGCAGACTCCGGGAGTCGCTTACATCATCCAGGCAATCCTGGAGTTGGGTTAATCGATCTGCCATAGTGCGTGTTTGTGGTATAGATCGGAGTGAAGCAAAAAGTGGAAGGTGCGAAGGTGCGAAGTTGTTGGTTGCGATGACGGGCCTTGCAGCTTGCAAGTCGCGCTTCCCTCCGCAAACTTGTTGGTGATGCTTCGACAAGTCGCGACCTTCAATCACTCTCTATTTCCTACCACATGCACCGCCATGCCATAACCGCTTGCAGTCGCCTGAACAAGTCGTCGCCATTTCTTCCGTCATTTAGACGTTACGCCTCTCAGCATGTGAAGCCCTCGACCACCGAGGCAGTCGACTCCTCCGATGCCTCGCCCATCCCATCACCTCCGGATGACACTCCGCCATTGAAGAAGAAGCGCTCTCGGAAATTGAAACCAGAAAATCTCCATGAGGATACAAACCCATCTATACCAGATCTTGCTGTCAATGCGTCAACAACCAAGAGACGTGGTCGTCCGCCAAAGGTCCTCGACACCACCATAGCGGACACCACAATTGCAGACACTGCCGAAGCAGCACCAAAGAAACGTATCCGTAAACCCAAGCCCTCAAAAGACCAACATGCAATTGCCCACGGCAGCGCCCACCACTCTTCCCTCTCCGAGTTCCTCACCTACGCCTCTACCGCAACTCTCTCTCCAACCAGCACAGTCTACCGCGGCACCCACTACGAATACACCGTCGCAAACGCCCTCTCTGGCCTCGGCTTCTCCTTGACACGCGTTGGCCGAGCTAGCGACCTCGGTATCGATCTATTGGGCTCTTGGGCATTGCCTTCTCGTCCTGCACCGTTGAGTATTTTGGTGCAATGTAAAGCGGAAGCCCCAAAGCCGAGTATGATCAGAGAATTGGAAGGGGCAGTTGTAGGTGCGCCTGTGAGGTATAGAGGTGAAGGCACAATTGCCATGTTGGCTGCGGCCAAAGAGGCGACGAAGGGGGTCAGAGATGCTGTTGGGAGGAGTGGTCTGCCTATGGCCTATCTCAATATCACGACCGAGGGTAGAGTGAGACAGTTTGTCTGGAACCAAGCCGCCGTAGAGTGTGGCTTGGAAGGCGTGGGTGTCACTTTGAGGTATCTGGTTGATGGCGAGTCTGAAGTGGCTTTGACCTGGAAAGGTCTACCTTGGTCACCTTCATCTTCACCTTGACCGAGAAATCACATCTGAAAACATCACGTCGAAGACAAGGGTAATCAAGGATAATAGGTGGGGAAAAAGAAGAACTCGTCATATATTACTACTACCCAACCCCCTTTTTGTTGTACAATATCTCTGTCCTGTTGTTGCCTTATCTTCCACTTCCACTGCTGCCAGGTCTCGGCTTACTCAACTTCTTCCGCTCCTTCTTGCTCTTTTCCTCCACGACTTCCGTTGGTGCAGGTCGAGCTTCGGGAGCAGGGGCAGCAGTTGGTGCAGGTGCAGGCACTGCCTGAGGACCAAGAGGGCTCACACTTCTGGCCCGAGGGTCCATGAGACCGACTCCTTGTTCAGCGGCTTGTCTTTCCCTCATCTCCATCGATTGACCTCTTTGCGCCTCATCCAATTCCGGCATTAGATCTGAAGCCGATCTGACAAAGCTTCTTCGCGCCAACGGACTCTTGCCTGTTCTGCTGCGGTTGCTGCCGTGATCATACGCCTGTCTGGTCCTTCCGGGTACTGCTAGAACTTTCTCAGAGCCGGCAGGTGCTTTTCCTTGTGCTACGCTCATGTCGCTATTGTCAGAGTTCATTCTTCCATGGCCGTAGTTTGATTCGTCGTCGCTGGCCGACTGCACCGAGACGGAGTAACCTCCCTTAAGGGTTGTGCCTGTGTCGGGTCTGCTCATCTCGTACTCCTCTTGCTCGTAGTGTAATCCACCAGCTGGTCTCTGATGGGCTTGTGCGTTGTGGTACAGATTACGATCTTCTGGTCCGAAGATCGATTCGATTCGTCGAGGAAGATAGACCGAGTTATTGCCTGAAGTTGCCGTACCAATCGATTCGAAACTCAATCTGCGCATAGCTGGATGGTTGGAAATGTCCGGTAGTGTGTTTGTAGAATCGGCCGCTTGCTTGTACCACCCACCAGGCATAAGCTCTGGTGCCGCAAACTTGCCCTCGAGCCGCTGATCCGGAAGCACGTTTCTGTTCTTGACAGACTTTTTGCGAGTGATCGCTTCGACTGCGGGTTTGAAGGTTTCTGGTACGACGTTCAGATCGTCACCTGTTGCTTCTGCGTGTTCGATGGCTGCTTGTGGTGTGGTGGTCGAGTTGGCTGCACCAGCATCGGCACGTGGTCCTCCCCAGGTCCTCTGACCAGCTGTGAAAATTCCATACACCATGTACGCCCAGTTGAAGAAGGGGTTGATGACGAACATCAGGGGATACATCATGATCTTGTATCGACCGAGCTTGGCACCAAAGTACAACATTAATACCCAGTTGAGGCCGAGAGACACAGCGATGAATCCAACAGGCAAGTTTGCAATCTTTTGAGATGTCGTGATGATGGAGATGACCATGATGAAGAAGAGAAGTGCGGTAGTTCTGATGGTGTTTTGAGCAAAGCGGACCAGACACAGGATAGGGTAGCGTCTCCAGAGACGGACGTCCGTGAGCATGCAAACCTCGTTAGTGATAAATCCGAGGAACCATCTGCGACGTTGTTTGAGTAAACTTTGATATGTCTGTACGGCTTCGGTCTTGCAAAAGGCTCCGGTGTTCATCTGGATCTGATACTTCTCCTTGGCTCCAATCATGAAGAGATGGGTGAGCCATCTGTCTTCTCCCAGATGGCATTTGCCGTAATCGAACAAGTCATCGCACTGTTCTGCTTTGTCCGCGAAGTAGTATTTAGCCATAGCTCTGAAAGCAGAGAACCGCAAGACTGTCAAAGCTCCCGGCAAGCAAGTTACAGCGCCGCAACCACTTTCGACAGATCTTTCAAACAACTGGCCGTGGATGTATTCCATGTCTTGCAGAACAGTGATCAAACTGTTCTTCTCTGTTGTTGAGGTGATGACGCCGGTCATGGCCAACATGTTTCTCTTGCTTCCAGGCTTCAATTCCATCTCATACATGAAGTTCTGGATGCACACTCTGTCAAGAATGCAGTCGGAGTCGATGAAGAGAACAAAGAGATTATCGTTGCGTTTCAAGTACTCGGCATACACTTTGTCGATAAGCTTGAAAGTCCTCTTTTGGCAGTGACGCTTACCACCGTGCGGAAAACGAGAAATGGTGACGCGAGTGCTTCTATAAGTGACGTCGATACTCTTAGGGTATGTGTCCAGCGTCAAGGGAACACCGAGTTGCTCAATAGTCTTGAGGTAAAGTTCGTCTTCCTGGTCTCCGTCGAAGGAAAGGAAGATGTGCAAACAAGATGGAGGGTAGTCACAGTCGGCCAAAGAATCCACTGTTCGAAGCAGAATCTCAGGAATCTCTTTGTAACAAGGCATGATGATAACGACCTTGGGGGCTGAATCCTCGTCCAGGACGTGTTTGATGCGCTTCGTTCGTCCGACAGAGTGCGTGACCAGTTGATATACACAGATGAGCCATGGAATGATGAGCAGTCCAGAGAAAGACCAGAAGGCGAACCATTGCAAGAAGCTGACCATTTCTTGAGGGAAGTATCGCACGACTTGGCTTGGAAGGGGAAGCGTTACAACCATTATGGGTAAGAATATGCATCTGGGTTGGGTGTCAGCAACTGGAGGCTCGAAGATCTACTCATGGCAACGCACCTGAGGCCAGTGAAAGCAAACATCATCACTATCGCAAGGATCTTGATGCTGACAGTCTCGGCCTTCTGATAGACCTTGACAAGACAGTATAGAAAAGCAGCTACCCAAAGGAACCATTCGAGAAGGGCAGCAAGCATAACCGAGCCTACAATGGCGGTATATGCAATCTATCGACATTAGCACAAGGAGTGGCATTTTCGCAACAGTATTGGACTCACATCCTTTGTTGCCCAATGATCATGAATAGATGGGACACCATTCTCATTGACTGCACGGGCGAACATTTCGGTCCACATATTGTATATGATTAGATGCTGGCAAGAAAACGAGTGTAGCCAGGAATAACGAAGGGGAGTAGAAAATGTCCTGAAGGAGATGTGTTTGTAAACAGGAGTGCAAGGGCGATGTTCCAGGTAGAAGAAGGGCGGTCAAGTACCAAATTAGAACCAGGTGACTTTCCAGAAGTCAACCTTCTTTCCTTTTTGCTCAGTGGTTTGAATTCGTGCAATTTCGTGATCACGTATTAGATCAAGTTTTTTGTTCGTCGGGTGAGAGGGGTAGTATGTGCGTCTTTTGGGATTGGCCAAGGTCACACTGCATATGCAGGTGTTGAAAATTAGTCAATTTGATTGAGAGAGGAGAAAAGAGGCTTGGTCGTGCAGATGCGAGCGCGGAACATGCATTCAGAAAGTTCAACTCCGCAGAGATCGACTGGTTGGTAAGAAGGGTTGGTTTATGTGCTGGCGCAGTCGATGGAAAGAACCAAGATGATCATAGGTGAATAGAAAGCGATTTAGTGAAAGTAGAAAGAAAATCTCAGTCCAGCCGGGGACACAAGAGAACAATGCAACGACGAAGCAAAAACAGAGAATACGAGGCAGGAGCCATTGAAAAGTGAAGGAACCAGTTGGATATAATTGACCATGCGGGTGTGGAGAGAGAGACGGACCCTGACCGCAGTGCTTTGGAGGGAGGCGCCAAGTGTCGCACCACGGTCTGGAGACGCTGCTTGTGGATGCCACGCTTTCGATTGGTTTATTTTTGGCCTACTTGCCTACTGGAATCCAGTCTTTGCTGCCGCTGGTTGTAAGAGAACCATCCCGCATGGTGATGGCGTGTATCAAAAGTACGTAGCTCCGGCTCGTTGAGCAGTCTCTGCCGCTCCAGTAACGCGAACGTAGGGCACGGCAATGGGGAACCCACGAACCGCGTGAGTCCCGTAGCGAAGTTACCAAAAGACATGATACGCTTGGAATTGTCGGCATTATCCATTGCAAGTTGCTCCTTTTCGAGCTCTTACCGAGCACAACTCTGTCCCCGAAGAAGGTTTTGCTTTTCGGCGGCCACAAGACAGCCCAAGCTTTCGTGCAGAGAGTCAGTCTAGATGCGGCCATGTCTGCCTTGCACAACACGATTTGTTCCGGAGGGACAGCGAGGCGACTTGATGCTACTCTCGACCGGCATGTTTGACAACTAGGAGCATCCTATCTTTTTGCAGACGGGACGCCCTGATGATTCTGGAACAGCCAGACACAGTGTTTTATTTTCGATCTTGAGCACGGCATGTCTATCACGTGATGCTGCTGTAGCTCAGTGGTAGAGCGTGGGATTGCAGTTTCCTGCAGTCATCCTAAGGTCCGTTGTTCGACCCAGCGTAGCAGCTTCATTTTTGGTTTTCTTCTGTCCTGGGATTTTTTCTTTGCCTAATGCAATTCTTCTTTTGACCCTCGCACTTTGGTCGCTCATCTGATAGATGAATATCGTATTGTCTGTTCTCTTTATCTACCTTATCGTGTACTTGGAACCGTTACTTCTAGCTATCTCCCACACCCACACTTGGAACTGTCCGCACTGCAGAAATGCACAAAATTCCCGGGATTGGTAAAGCCGACCGCAGAGAAGTGTTGATAGGGGCTGCCTCTACCAATATCAAAATCGTGCGTTTCGACAGAGAGTTTAGCACATTCAACATGCATGTTTCGGAGCTGAAGTCCGTCAAGGCCCAAGCTTCAGAAGGCATTTCCTTTCCCACAAGGCTTGGAACTCTTGCTGCCTCTCAAACCGACCTCTATTTTGGATTGTTTCTTGGATCTTTCCAATCAACAGTATGCATTATATACAATCACAATGACAATGGGATACGCTGTTTGCCTGACGAGATCAGAGCACACGTTCCGAGGAACTGCTCGATGACGCTCGCCTGATGACATTGATGGTTTCCCATGCCAAAATGCGGGCACTTCTGACGACAGGACTTTCGCATTGGGGATTTGGCAGATTTAATAGGAGTAGCAGGCCATCGATCGGAGAATTTAAAGCATCAGCAGATTCCTATTACATCTACTTTTCTAGGCTACGCATCTCGCTCTGCTGCCGACCCATCGCATTCATCATGACGACACTCACAAGAATGACACTTAGAGCTCTCCCCTCAAGTACAAGTAGAGCAGCACCCCGAACATTGATGGCTACTTTTCGTCTTCAGACACTTTCTCGACACATACAACCTCGAGCAATCTATACGCCTGTCACCCAACGTACTTTCACAACCACATCCAGCATGTCTTCGCCCAACAATAACGATGCTTTCAAGCTCTCTGAGCTGTTCAATGTCAAGGACAAGGTTGTCGTCGTCTCCGGTTCGTCATGACATCTCACAAAGGTAGACACGAACGTAATTCTGACTACTCAATACAGGTGGTGGCTCGGGCATCGGCCTCATGGCGACACAGGCATTCGCTGTGAACGGTGCTAAGGTCTACATTATCGGCCGCACAAAGGAGAAGCTCGACAGGGTCGCTGAGATCTACGGCAAGGACATTCCTGGACAAGTCATCCCCATCCAGGGTGACATCTCAAAGAAGGAGTCGATCGCTGCTATGGTCAAGGAGATTGAGAGTAAGGAGAAGTGTGTCTGCATTCTGGTCAACAAGTAAGCATCTCACCATACGTTCTCAGTGCAGGTCTTCTAACGTGTCTCCCAGCGCTGGCGTTTCGTCCAACACCATGCAGACCGAGGCCAAGACTGCCGAGGAGATGAAGGCTAACCTTTTCGACAACCCCGACTCCAACATTGAGGACTGGACCGATACCTACAAGACCAACGTCCCTCAATGCTTCTTCATGACCATGGGCTTCCTGCCTCTGCTCCAAAAGGCTTCCGAACACCAACACGGCTTCTCTGGCTGTGTCATTAATGTCTGCTCTATCAGCGGAATCGTCAAGACTGCTCAGCACCACTTTGCCTACAATGCCTCTAAGGCAGCCGTTATTCACCTTACTAAGATTCTCGGCTTCGAGATCGGCAACAACGGCCTTAAGGTTCGTGTCAACTCCATCGCTCCCGGTGTCTTCCCTTCGGAGATGACTCAGGGTGAGAGTGGTGAGAATCAAAAGTCAGAGCTTCCTAAAGAGGACTTCGAGGGTAAGGTCTTCGCCCAACGCCCTGGTAATGACAGAGACATGGGCAACGCAATGTTATTCGTGGCTTCTAACCAGTATTTAAACGGCCAAGCCGTCGTTATAGATGGGGGCTACGTGTTGCAGCATGGCTCTGCATAGATACCCTACATCTGAGTTAAAAGGAGGACGAAATAAATGTCATAATGATACGGCTCAGCTCCGATTTGAACTGTGGTCCTAGGGTTGCGCCAAGCCATAAAACGGACAGGCCATTGCCGTTGATGGTGGCTGATTCTTGTAGCACGGCTCTACGTAGATCTTGAATTGAAGACCGTTAGGACACGACACCTGCATCATGAGATTCATGACACCATGGCGCTGGACAAGTCACGCGCAGGTCTTGATGATCTTCACTATAGTACATCGATTTAATGCAAACCCGATACGCTTGTGCCAAAGAACTTCTGGGGTGTACAATCACTCTTGTATGGTCAGGTACAGTGGAAGTTGTGATGAGGAGTGTCACTTCCCTAGCTATCTTACTTGGGGCTATGCAAGCTGTAAAGATGCAGGAATGTCTTCTCAGTCAGACCAATGTCCAGTGAGAGCATGTTCGAATGGAGTAGAAGCATTGTGTTGGACGCAGCTATACCTTTTCCATGTGCTAATATCTGTCACGCGTATAGCTGTAGCATTGCACGATTTTAACGTTTTCAGAGATAGCCTCCATTGAGAGCGTGATAGTTAGCACCTCCCTACGAACAACTAGAGATACCTCGACAATGTTGTGCATTCCTACGGACCAAATAACCCCAGGCATGGCCGTGGGAGATGGCTAAAAGTGACAAATTTTTCAACATAGGTGGAGGTTGTTCCAATATTGCGTAGGTTCTTAGTCATCCGTCAGATCAACCACGGCTGCTTTCCTCTTTTGACCTGCTACCTGCGAAGGACCAGCTTGAGTATGCTCGCTTCTATCATTAGACCCTTCTACAGCCTGACCCGTTTCGCCCCTCAAATTCTTCACACGTACAGCCATGATATCGGCATACCTCTCCTGGAGGACATTGTCCAGGATACGATGGCGACCTTCGAGGCTCTGTAAGTGTCCTTTGACCTCGGAAACTCGCGCCTTCCATTTTCGATGCTTCTCGTCCATACTTCTCTTGTGCTTGGTCACTACAAGACTGAACGGTGTACGAGGCTTCTCGATAGTGGTGAAGCACTCGTGCTTGTCGCTGAGTTTGTTAATGAGGTGCTTTCGGCGTGCCTCTGCAGCAGGGAAACGCCAGACTGTCTCGGTAGGGCTCTGGAGGAAGACGTTCATCTGCTGGCAATCCTGGCAGGTGCCTGCTTTTGGCTTTGTAACCCCATGGCCAGGAAAGTAGCCGCGATAGTCGCCATTACATTTAGTCGGCTCTCGTGACCAGTTGAGTTGCTTGGGCTCATCACTGACGTAAGTCACGATGTATTTCGCTAGCCCTGTCTGGAACAAGCGCTTGAATCTTTCTGCATTCACTTCGCCCTTTTTGATGTCCGAGAGTAAATCTTCCAGCAAAGGCAGGATCGAGGTTGGAAAGTCTTTCATGTCCATCGTGTCAATCTCTTCCAGAATTCTGCCGATCATCTGATTGATATATTCTTCAAGGCCCAATTCCCTGCAATGTTGGAAGATCAACGCCAAGTCGTGACCATTGAGTGCAGGCTCACGGATCTCTTCCTCGGGGCTGTATCTGTAGTATCGTGGGTGTTCTTCAGGCTTCCTGAGGGCGAAGCCCGGGATCGCAGCTCTCAACAAGACCTCGTACATGTCCGGAATGTCGGTTCTGACAGAGCCAGTCGACCGAAAGTGTTCATAGATTCTTGACAGGAAGCTCATGATGAATGCCGTCTTTTCCGGGGTCGGTGTGTCGAGAATCTCGTGAAGTCTTGGTACAATTCTGCCCTCTTCAGCTGATGTCCATACTCAGACATGGTGGTTCTCATACCGATCTTTCAGGAGTAATCCGCTGGAGTCAGCTGCTACAAACCTGGCTAGTTCGCGGGCATCGTTATCAGACAATGACCCGAAGTCAGAGAAGACATTCTCGAGGCTTTCTTGAGCCCATGTCTTGATTTCCGGGACGATGTCAGATTGAGTATCTAAGGTTAGGGGGTCTGCACCAGCCAAGAACGATAGTGTTTTGAAACGAGCAGACACGCCTTGCTGCTTGCGCACAAGGTTGTCATAACTATTACTTGTATTAGCTGTACGCCGACAATTATTAGGGCTTGCAAAGGAGCATGTTCAGATGATCTCTCCGTGCTCTCAGTAGACTGTCACGGCTCGAGAAAATCTTCGTGCCTTGAGACAGGCCACACTCCTCAGAACGGAATAGGAGAGTCAAACTTACATAGGTTTGATCTCCTCGAAACCAACTTCGGTTGTTAGTCTCCGCAGCGACTGCAGTGCGAACTCAGGAAGCTCCTTCTTGAAAGCAGTGGCTAAAGCCGGTAGTGGCATTCTCGACCCAAGCGCCATGCAAGTTTTGAAAGCCTCCAACACCATCTCATCCGTATAGGTTGGCTTCTCACCGCCATATGCATAGTGACCAGGATTGTTGTTCCTCGCTGCAACCAATTCACAAGCACGATATACACTTCGTTTGAGTTCTTCCGACTTCTGCTCTGGTGTGTTCTGTACGCGCTTCTGGAGGTATGCGAGCATTACGGCGATTCTCTCGGCAGGAACGACTTCTGAGGTGTATTGTCTTCTGTGCATCAGAACGTCTGCGATCTTGTCGTTGGGCACGAGGACAATGACCTGAAACACTGTCATCATCAGGTCAATAGTAGGAGCCGACAGACTCACAGTATCCTTGTACCAATGCGTAGCGCTCGCGCCTTCGTTGCCAGTGTATCCTTCGTATTCGCTCTTGTTTGGTTTCCGCTTGAAAGGGTGTGTTTGTACAATGTCTTTTTCGTCGATGGGGATATCGATATGGAACACTTCCTGTCCTTCAGCATCAACAACATGAGTCAGGTTTATTGAGTCGCTGCAGATGTCCCAAATTCGGTGGTAGCTTCCCCCTGAGTATTGACTGCTGTTGCCATCCGAATCTTCTTCATCCTCGTCTTCGTCTTCGTCCTCATCGTACTCGTTGAAACCACGACCACCGTAATCATCTTCGTCAGCTTGGCCCATGACTTCGCGTTCCAGACTGGCGAGGTAGAGGGTGTAGCCGTAATCATCGCAGATGGATTGAATCTCCTTGGCTCGGAGACGGTCTGCATGCTTCAGAGACTCGATGCTGAGGTTAGCATTTGTATACCTGTGCTCCAACATGTATATGGCCTGCTTGACATCGGAATTTGAAAGTGGTAAATCGTCAGTGGAGGTCGAGGTTGCGCTACTGATCTCGATTGTTTTCGTTGTTTGGCTGGCCGGAGTGACGGTCGCAGTTGCTGCTTCGGCTCGTTGCTGTTTCCAGTCGGCGAGAATTGCGTGCAGCTTCCTACCAGCTACTTCTGATTCTGGTTGTCCCATGTGCTCACGGACAAGGTTGTAGGTCAAGACCCACCGACAGCCGGACGTGACTTCCTTGGCCTGCTCAAATTAGTATTCAGATGGCAAATCGCTTCTCTATGGCGCCTACCTCGTGAGTGACGTTCGAATACCTTCTGGAATTAGCACCTTCATACAGTTTCCACGCAGTCGCTGCTTACCAAGCTAGATACTCATGATAAGAGGTCTTGAACTCATGCTGCTTTCCATTGTGCGACAAGACCACAGAGCCACCAAAATGTGCCGAAGGCAAACTGATCACAAGTGTACCAAACATACCACTTGTCTTCTCGGAGTCCGCATGAGGTTTAAACATTGCTCCCTTCTCATATAGAAGCATCTTGTACAACTCCGCTCTAACATCATTTGTCTTGACACCCAGCCCATCGCAAGCGCTTCTCATCAGAGAGTCGACGTACGACTGCCAATTTTTGCTGAGCGAGAGTTGACTTGGATCAAGTTCCCAAGTATTGCGGAAAGTCGTATCAACTATTGTTTTCTCTCCCTTGCCAAATGATGCTTGACGGGCAGCGTTGATGAGTTTCTGGGCGTCCTGCAAACCTAACGGAACTTCGATTTTACAATACTGTAGGTTGCCCTTGTCCAAAAGTCGAACGTCTGGATCAACTGAGAGGTTTGGCATTGACTTCATGGTCGCGAAATCTCCGGAGCTCGCGATGTTGTCAAGATAATCCAAGAGATCCTTCTTGACATCACCACTGAGACCATAAACATCACGCTCTCTGGCCACATCAGTTACTGCTAGAGCCGATGCTGCCGTCGCCATATTTGTCGCTTTGACTATTTCTGGTTATGAATAAAGAAGAGAGAAAGCATTCTGCTGCAAGACAAGAGGTGACGCGTTGGGCTGATCGGCGATCTGCAGAGGCTGGCACGAAAATCACACGCTGACGACAGACACCTTGGCTGCAACTTCCAAACTTGTAACCTCTTGCAATTTTGGCACTCAACTTGATCATCAATCCGTTTGGTATCATTGCTTCGGTTTCTGAGCTCTGTTTGAATCTCATCACTGCTTGCTCGCATGCACATTCGCATGCGATTTCCAAGCCTCCAGTCTCGATCGCATCGTTCAAGCCTTGACTCTGCCACTTGAGCCTCTTCCTCCCGATCGTCCTCCAGACTTCGAATCCTTGCTCTTCTTGAGACTTGCGCGATACTTGCAATCCATGCAGTCGCCTGGTAGAGCCTTGGTGTATGGCGTTCCATCTCTAGTCTGACTCTGCATCTCCTTGTCATCGTCGTCCCATCCTTCGCAATGTGTATCTGTGTGGTTGGCTTCGATGCATGCGACGGGATCTCTGCTGTAGTGTTTGCAGTCTACGTAGTAGACATTGCGCCAGAAACACATTGTGAGTGATTGATACTCTGAATGGGTATGGTATGTGAACTGGCTTTGGGGCTTCTTGGGTTTTCTGGATGGATGTCCTTGTCAATGTCTTCATTTGGTTCACCTTTATGCATGGCGACAACTTTCAAATGCAAGATCGTGCTGATGGTAGAGTAGTTCTTGCTATAATGATGTGACTTGTGTCGTGCTACGTGGAAATTGGCATGCATGTGCTTGTTGCACACGCTTACTCGTGTCAACCTTGACCTCCGGTTATTCATTTGCAGGTTTGATATTATCGGAATCGCTGGACTGGGAAGACCTCAAGTCTTGGGTCAAGATTATGCCTCGTAACCTATCAAGAACTCAACCCTGCTAACGCCCTTAATGAGCCGCGTTCCAACGAACAACTTTGGGCAGACTTGCTCACAACACTTCACTCTTTCGCTCCTTCCCTCATATTCCCCAAAGCACCCTGCCTGGAATCACGTCTGATCGCCGCATCCTTCCCACGCTGAACATCCTCCTTGGCCAAATGCCGACAATCTGGGCACGAACTCTTCATAGCTGGCGTGTATGTTGCTCCATTACCAGTCACACTATCGCACTTATTACCAGGCCTCCTCCAACCCTGGCAAAGTGCTTCGAGTTCCTTTGCCTTGGTGCAAGGTATAGGATGTTCGTCGTAATGCTTGCAATCGATATAGTAGAGTGTGCGCCATTGACACATTTTTGGAGGCCGGGGTTGATGGGGGCCTTTTGCTGTGGGTCTTGAAGTTCGGTGAGGAATGTGACTTGTTTTGATGTGATGTGTATGCAACTGCCTCGTTGTCTTTTGGTCTAATCTTCGATGCTACCGATGAACAATATGGTCTGCTGTTTATGTATCTGTGATTGCTTCGCTGATGCCACGATTCTGACTTGATTCCTGCTATAGTGCTTCATTTTGTACCATGTTACACCTGACAGGCTTGTATTTACTGCAAGAAACCTCCACCTTCCATACGGCCGTGAGCAATAGAGCCATACATTTTACTTGCAAGAAATCAAGTTCGAGAGCAGATACAACATCACGTTCGAAAGACACACACGAAACTATAGTGTAGATGCAACAATTTGTTGAATACTAGCAGTAGGGATTAGGTCCTACTGCATCCCTTGGCAATGAAACCATGCTTTTTGATCTAGTCGTTGAAGTCTTGTACAATCATGAATAAAAACAAATCGTTGAGTTGTGCTCGATATAGGAAAGCCCTGTCCGACCCATATCTAGGCCCATTTGCCCAGAAGAGCCATCAAGCCAGCACCAAGGCACATGACAAAGAAAGCGGTGAGAACAGTCTTAATGTTGGCACGCTGCATGTATGTGGAGAACATGAACTCGTGAGCCATGAGCTCGACGAGACCGGTGTAGATCAGGATGCCTGCACTGATGCTGTCGAAGACACCATTGGCGATGAGGGTGGTCTGGCTTCCGGGGGCGAAGGATTGACGAACACCGAGACCAATGGCAATGGCAATGGGAGTGCTAATGGCGTAGCCGGCGCCGAGGAGATAAGGCGACCAGCGCTTGGATTTGGGCCACTGGACAGCTGCGAGACGGGTACCTAGACCGAGACCTTCGAATGACTGATGGAAGACCAACACGACGTAGAGGGTAGTAAACTCATCGCCGGAGACGGCCAGTGTCAAACCGATGAAAATAGAGTGGAAGATGACACCGAACTCGAGGATGAACAGGGCGGTCATCTGAGCGGCGTAATCCTCGCCGAAGACACCGGCAGCCTGTTTTTGCACTTCGGTCCATCCAGCAGTCATCTCGTTGTCGATGTGAGAGCGAGCATGGCCGAGGTGGTCGTCACCACGGGCGTGAGGAGTCGTGGGGCAGTTGGCAGTACTCGTGCTGACACGAGGAGGCAACTCGAACGCAGGCTCGGACTCGTCGACAGTCTCGGGCTTCTTGCCATCAGTAAAAGGCTCAGGCTTGATACCCAAGTCATCGTGGTTCTCAAGCTCGTCATCGTGTCCGTGACTGTGGCTGTGGCCAAACTTGGCATATCGCATTGTCATAAGCTCGACAAAGAACAACACGAATATTGTCATCAAGACAATACCCTCGACCCAACTGTAGTCCTTGATGGGTCCAGTGAGACACTCATCGTCCAATGCTTCATGGGCAGGTGCGAGTAGCTGTGAACATCAGTACTTGTGTACATCATGTACGAGTGAAGTGAGATGAAGCTTACATGAATAAAGGCGGTCGCTATGATAACTCCAGAGCCGAAGTATTTGGCGATGAAAAAGGCCCATTCAGGGACGCCGACGCCTCTGTGCCTAGCAGCGAAGACGGGGAACCACGTTGCTGATCATGCATGTTAGTATACAATACTGCAAGAGTTTATTTTTCGTTCGCACGCGACTTACCGAACAGTGAAGAAACACCGATGACGAAAATGGCCGAAATGCGGACGCCCATGCGACCATCGTAGTCATTATCAGCTTGACAGGTAGACATGGCGACTCGGGTGAATTGAGAAAAAAGCGTTGAGGCCTGCTTTTGTCGCGTGTTTCTGTATAGACGGAGCGCGAACCTGCGTCCAAAGAGGCAGACAAGTTGTCAATGCGGACGAGCGGATGTAGAGATGACGAGCAAGGACAGGAGATGGCAAGGAGAGGATTCTTAAACGATATCATAGGAATAAGAGAGGAGCGGCGAGGGCGCCCGCGGCCATGTGCCAAAAACACCTTGATGGTCATTATAGACCGAGTTTTTGCTGCTGGGCCTAATGAACTTTAGCCGGCGGAACACTCAAATCTGGACGCTTTGATTGGCTGTTGCGGCCCGCTCGCGTGCGATAAGCCTCCAGGCGTGCGGTCGTTAGAGAAAGCGAAACCCACAATCGCCCGGCCCTAGTCGACCAAGTTTTTCCGGTGCATTTCATTGACCTGTGATGACATCCTTCTTTGTCTGTTTCGTATGTGAAAACACCTTGGTGGTCCCCAACATACCACTCTGATCAAAGGATTTGATAAAAGAATAAATTGGAAATCCTTCGTGTCTCGACGTACGAGCCGTTAAAGTAAAAGGCCAAGGTGTTGAAATTTACATGCAGCTTTCCGAAACTCAATTGCTCCAATGCCGGCCAACTGGTCGCGATCATCAAGGTGAAGATGTGGGAAGTCAGCACACTCGGTACTCGGCAAATGTACGTGTGAAATTGCTTAACCACCAACAAGGCATTGTAAGACTCACCAGGATTGCGAAGGATTGACAAGCTCATATCCAAAAACATCTGTTGAGCGCCATTTGGCTTCGCTTTCAGGTCGCAAAGTTCGAACGTCGATCCCATCGCATAGGCTGACCAACGGCTTGTGTCCTGAGTCGTAAGGCATCTTTTGACTTGTCTCGTCACTTTTTGCACAGGCTCCATTGCGCTGCTCAACTTAAGCAAAGGTAGTTTCTTGATTGCGTGAGCACTGGGTTTGTACGGATGATGGTATGTTGGCCGTCTTGTTCACTGCTTGTGCGGACTTGGGAATGTGACAGGAAGATCTGGAGCACTCTATCTCAGATTACCCAGCTCAGATTCGTATCGTCTTACCGAGAGGATTTTCGGGTGCTATTGCCGAGCAGCTCAAAATCAGAACACATGCCGACGAAGGGTTTCGATGCAGGGTCGACTGTCAAAACAGATCCATGCTCCCAGTTGTCTGTCACACCAAACCTAATAGTACTGAGCAAGGTTGGGTAGCTGTACTGATCGACGGTCTTGCGACCTTGCATGCAACCGCCCGCTATCACCACCTTTGATCATCGAGTGATGCCACCACTGGAGGACTCTTGGAAGACATTCTAAAGTGTGTGGTGACACCTCAATTGGTACAATGGACTTACGGTCCGAGATTGGCCCCTACTGTATACAACACCACCTTGATGGAAAGTGAGGATTGGGTCTCAACATAGGTACGATATCTTGTTGAGCTCTCTGTTTAGCAGACGGTAATGAGATGGCACTGAAAAATCCCGTGGCCGGTCCGACTACTTCCACGAAAGGATTCTGCTCAATATCCGACCAATCCGCTAGCAAGCGCGGTTCCGGCCCAAGTGTACTCGAGGTACTCAAGAATCTGCAGGAGCTCTCCAGTCTTCTGGATTGCCTCATTCTTTGAGAGCGTCAGTGTTTTGATTCTTCGAGGAGGGGAAGGAGTCTCTTCTTACATAGCCATCAACAAAAGGCACCTTGGCCTTGCCCTTCCAGAAGTTGGACACGTGAGCACGAACAAACAAAGTAACCACCAGAGCAGCAGGTGAGATGCCAAACTTGACGAAAGTAGGCAGGGAGTTGGGTGCCACGGTCAGCGTGACGGCTGCGACGAGGGAAGCCAAGATCTGAGATGAGCAATCAGTATGGCATGGCCAGCGCCTGAAGTCAGAGATTTGGACTTACGCAAACAGCGCCGCTGGCTTGAGTGGTTCGTGTCTTGTGGAGTTGATGCTCTGCTTCGCCAGAGTACTTTGCTGCTTTCTTGCTCGTCTCTTCGTATTGCTGGAGGTTGCGGATGGCGATATAGGACACGTATGCCCCGTAGGCGCACAGCGCAATTTGGCCAGTGTGGAGGATTTGAGTAAAGAACATTGTTAACTGAATCTTCTGATGTTCCAATGGAAGAACCGAATGGACTTTCGAATTGTAAAAGGTGTTGGTCGAGGTTCAAGGGACGAACCAAGTTGGGTGAGGAGGCTGGGCGTGATGTCATCGAGGGGCAGGGTTACTCTGGAAAGCCTTGGTATTTGTACCACTCAACTCCCCATGAACAAGTGGTACAAATACTATCAAGTTTCAGCAAAGTTGACCACTCTGTGCGCACCGCAGTATGAGCACAACATGTCCGTCAGAACGTGATTCATTACGTGCATCTATCTGTTCATCAAAGGGCCAGCCGCATGTCGGTCGATATATACCAGCGTATCGACAAGAAAATCTAAGGTTGAGGCAGTACTTAGGATCTAGACACCAGCAAGCTCGTAGAAGTCACGGATGCCTTGTCTGAAACCCTGCTCAAACTCCCACAACAGTTTACCTGCCTGGCCACTCTCGACAATTCTCTTCTTGGTCCAGATGTCCAGCATACCAATCTTGTCACCTCCAGTGCCAGGAATGCGTCCGTTGGCTCTTGCACCGAAGAAAGTCATTGCATCGTTGAAACCAAGCTTCCATCCACTCTCGAAACGCCAATGCTCGTACTCGCCCGGGTGGTTGCTGTCCCAGTACTGGCAATGACTGCCGAAGGTCTGTCCGAACTTTCCATCGGACTGAGACTGTGCGTGTGAGATACGAGACTGAACATCGTCGTTCGAGAGAGCAAGGTTGTGAGGAGCTGTAATCGCGCCGTTGTTGGTCTGCTGCTTGAAGCCCCACTCTCCGCCGTCCATCCAGTCCTATTTTCGAAGTCAGTGACGATGTTTGTAAAGGTGAGGAAATGACGAACCATGCGGTATGTCCAGAAGAAGCTTCCACCAGCCCTCTGTTGGTATCTTTGTGTTTGGGCTTGGCCAAACTCGCGTACAAGGTTTTCCTTGTCGTGAGCAGCAGCTTTGCCCCAGGAATCTTCAGTCAAGACACAGCTGTATTCGCCAATGACAACTTGTGCGGCACCATGATCTATGACATTGCCATCGTGACCATCGAGCTCGCTCAACTTTGATCTTGCCTCATTTGCGATCTCACCAGGGTGCTTCTTCTTGTCATCGTCTGAAAATGCCCAGTACAAGTGGGTGTCGATGACAATAGGATTTGTCTGACCAGCATGAAGACTGTTCTTTCCATTGACATAACCAACTGCGGGACCAAGAGCCCAAGCATCCGAGATGTAGAGAGGAATGGTATTGTCGATGCCGCCGATTTGACCAATGACAGAGTCGTACCATCCGTACATGCCGGGAGCGTCCCACTCAGCCTCGTTGACCAGCTGAAGACCAACCACGCCATCCATTGACCGAGCTTCGTGAGCAATGAATAGTAGGCAGCGGGTAGCAAGGTCCAGGTTCTTCTTTGACTTCCAGAGCTCGGCTTTCCCGCTGTTGGTTCCTGAGTGATCGCCTCCGTTTGCACCACCAGGCAGAGAGTGCAAGTCGAGAAGAGTACCAATGCCCTTAGCGGTAAGGCGGCTGACGAGACGCTTTACAGCGGGCCATGCATTCTGGTATACTGCGGCAGAAGATTCGAAGGGTGTGTTTTCGCAATAAGCCGGTCCCAGTGTGAAGTATCCGATGGGCAGACGGACCGAGGTACCTACTCATTCATCAGGATGGTGTCAATTGAGATCCATAGGACGGACAACATACAATGGGCTTCGTTTGCGAGCCAATCCAGATCCGAATCGCTGATGTACGTCTCCCAGTGGTTCTCGAACTTTTGTTTCGCTGCATCAAGTCCCATTGCTTTGATGTTGCCAGTCACAGCCGCGAGTTCGGCGGAGTCGGCCTTTTCTTGATACATGCTAGGAGTGAGCCATTTCTCAAGCACAAAGATAGAGCCGAAATTGGTGCCATGTTGGTAACGATAGCGACAGACATCAAGTGGAGATGGTTCTTGGAGGCTGGCTGGTTGATCCGTCATGGGCATCTGTGACTGCTGTTGCTGCGCGGCTGGGTATGAGGGCGCGTCATCGCCAAAGGCCGACTTCATCTCACTCTTGAACTTCTTTAGGAATCCCATACTGTATAATTTTGATGTTTACGTTTGTGTGATTCTGGAATTGATGAGTTGTGGAGAGCACGCAAGAAGGGTCGGTCAAGTAGATAAATAACCGGAGATGTCCACGGGGTCCGGACTGTTCACGGGTTGTCAATTGTGGATCCTCGCCTTCTTTTGGAGCAGCATGCAAGATGCCACAACGAACAGGGAACAGAGTCATTCTGTCTGGGAAGTTGATTAGACATGACCAGACTAAAACGTTTGATGACGTGCGCATGTCTTGGCTGCCCTATACCAACCAACAAAAGATGGCACATGATTTTGATAAGGGATTTGAAAGTGCATGTGTTTCGATACTATTCATTTGTGACCTTAATCGTGTGTCCTGCTCGTTGCATAATGCCATGATTGATACCTCAATCCTCCACGTTAGACCCTTTCGAGCACGAAAAGCCAGTTTATCCACAATTTCCTCCTATGCCATGGTACCGTGTCATCAAGTCGTGACCCCATAACGCCGCGCTATGAACAAATCCACATCTAAGTATCCCGGAATGCATTGTCTCGTGCGAAAGCTGAGAACGAGAGTCGACCATTGGTTGCGTCTGGCTCATTGTTGGTTGCCGCCGACACCATCTTCTCGTCAATAGTGCGTGGGGGTAAAGACTCTTTGGTCTGTGGTGACTGAGCTCGACTGGCAGGCGCACTGGAACTCGTCTTTCCCAAGCTTAAGCTGCCCAGTCCAGCGGTAAGACGTGCTGCACCGTTGGTGAAAGCGCTTGCGCCTTGACCAGCGAAACTGCTGCCATTGGCAGCAGGCCCGATGGAGACCTCAGAGGTCTCTATGCCAGTAACGATTGGATCTCTGGGTTCCTTAGGCAAGCTGGCAGTAGGTGCATGAGCAGTTCCATTCATCTCGAGATCAGTACGGCCAAACAGCTCATGCCACCACTTGACTTTAGTGGTGTCAGGAAGGATGATACGCTCCTTGCCAGGAACCTTGTCATCAACGGTTGGGTCGTACTGTTCGTTCAACCACATCTCTCGACGAGAGAGGAAGTAGTCCCAAACACTCTTCGTTCTGTCGTAGGCATGTTCTTGCACTCTGTCCCGTTCGCTGTCCCAGAGGAAAGTGCCATACTGACATGAGTAGAGGTGGTAGAACAGACGGCGGAGGAATCGCTCGTTGAACTCGAATCTGTTTGGGTGTTGTCGAAGCATCTGATAAGTAGCGTCTAGAAACTGATGGAAGATGGGGCTCGTCTCCTTGACGTTAGTAACTGTGTGCTTTGCGCTTTTCGAGGTGGGAGCTGGAATAGCAGGAGCGCCATCACCCACATCGTTAACATCAACAGACTCCTTGCTGTCATTCTTCTTGGAGAAGAAACCTCGAGCTGAGGAAAGGACATTCTCAAAGGCGTTTCCGCTACCACTTTTTGATCCAAATGCAGCTGAATTATCAGCCTTGCGATTGCCTCCAACACGCTCATTCTCGATCTCGAACCATTTGTCGCTACTTAGGTATCCCGAACGATGACGGAACATGTGGCCAAACGACACCCAGTCCTTCTCCACCAGTACGATGAAGCCCTCGAGGGTGCGGTAGTATGGATCCAGGCAAAGCTGACTCAAGGCGCTGATTTGACTGGTACGATCCCAACCATCCGAGCAGTGTATGAGAACATGAGAGTGGTTGATGCCGACTTGACGAGCGACCAGACTTGAGCCGCGCAAGACCAAAGAGATGTATTCGAGCCACTTGCTCTTTGTGAGAAGATCTTGGTTCGGGCCAATGTCGGTGTAGTCAGTATGAGCGAATGCCTCGAAGACTTTGTTGAGCGACTCTCTCATGCTATGGACGTTTGCAATACCAAGGTATTCCTTGGTCGCATCTTTGTAGAACTCCATGTTCTCAGAGCCCATTCCCGAGGCCTGGTTGGCGACAGCATTGACTTGTGGGCGGGCGTCAACGATGAAGTTTCTCTGTTGAGCTCCATAGATCTTGTCAGAGGACTGACGAGAAGTACTCTCTGTGCTAGTCGGAGTGGATTCTGCAGAACCTGTGCCTTGTTGCATGTCCGGATCAAACAGTTGGCCATCGGCATCAAGGAGGGGCATTCCGGCGCCAGATACTGGTCTGGATGTAGAGAAGATGGCTGCGACCAAGCGTTCATCTTGAGGATTTCTCTTGTCTTGGAATATGCCACACTTCGGCTGAGAGCTTCGGGTGATGGAGCAGTTGTTGACGGGATGCAAGTAAGTCAAGGCGGGGATGCGGTAGCGGGAACGGTATTCTTTTCCATGCTTGAGGACGTTGTCAGACACTGAGGACGGTACGACCAAGAGGGCAGGATATGTGGGTGAGTACTGCATAGAGTCAGTGGGAGGTCTCAGCGAAAGGATGGTGGAGTCGGCAGCGTACAGTGTAGTCGCTGTTGATATTGGACAAGCGCCAGCCTCGGTCAGCGCCTTTGGGAGAGATGCCCATGCGCTTGTATTCCTTACGTGCATCGTAGATTTGCCAGCCATTGACAGCCTTCTCGATCTCAGGGGATTTGTAGTTGAAAGCGTATAGCTTGTTGAAGGAGCCGAGGCCACAGGTCAGAGCCTTGATGCTGTCGTAGACGCCGCGAGCCTGTGCTTCATCTGAAAAGTGAAACGCCATGAAGGTAAAGTCTCTACAGCGGATACGAATGGCATGGTCTTGTCGGAGGATGGCGGGCATGGGTCTGTAGACACAGTATGCGATCATAGGGTATGTGATCCATATCTCTTTTGCGCGCCCTTTGGCCGGAGCTGGCGAGTCGGCAGATGCGGGTGGGTAGTGCGCGAAGATCAAGTGGTGGGTGGCGACATGGAGGGTTCCTGTGATACTGTTGTTCTTTTTGTGAAGTGTCACGTTGTCGACCTGTATGCGCCAAACCGTCAGTCCTCATCTTGTGTTGGCGGCAAGCTCGTGTTGTTGTTCTGTTCTCGAAACGTGCCTTTGTGACTTTGATTTCATCCATGACACGCTACGGCATGAGCATCCGGGCACGGTCTGCTCGGAACTTGGTGTTGCGTCGTTTCTGTTATGTGAATGTTTGCGACCCTTGACGAGACTCGACCGCATGGCGAGGGGCAGCTCCGTCATGGTCGGTGCCCGGCGTTAGGAGCCCTCGGCCCGAGAAGAAGTATACAGCACGTGACATTCGGTTGATGGAAAAGAGGCGGGGACTAAAAAAGCTAGACTGCCAAGCCCGCACTCCAGCGCACACTTCCAGCCGGCCTGTTCGAATTCACTGTGCGAGACGACGCGACTTCTGACTTGACACACCCAGCGAATTCGATCAATTAACACAGATCGCAAACATGGCCGCCGTTCAGCAAGCAGGTGCTATGTAAGTACTGTCGCTATCGTCAAATTGCGCACTCGAACAAATGCTAATACTCTCGCAGCTCCAAGAGAAGAAAGTTCGTCGCCGGTATGCCTCCCCTCTATTAAATTCGATATTTTCGCATTTTCTATGCCTCAACCGACTCTACAACTCGCTTCCGATCGCTCTCTTCATCCGCCTACTTCACTTTCCAGAATGCGCACAAACACAGATATATTGGGACAATCACTAAAACATATGCGCAGACGGTGTCTTCTACGCCGAGCTCAACGAGTTCTTCCAACGCGAGCTTGCTGAGGAGGGTTACTCCGGTGTCGAGGTCCGCGTTACCCCTACCGTCACCGACATCATCATCCGCGCCACCCACACCCAGGATGTCCTCGGCGAGCAGGGCCGCCGCATCCGCGAGCTCACCTCGCTGATCCAGAAGCGCTTCAAGTTCCCCGAGAACTCTGTCTCGCTCTACGCCGCCAA
>JGI24891J29808_1000065_pt1 | contig 145411 bp, 145 predicted proteins | sample FreactcultuFSWF8_FD_29808 | JGI IMG/M metagenome (IMG submission 29808) | reverse complement strand
TAACACGTGCGCAGTCATTCGTTGTTACTCAACGCCGTGTCAGTCTAGATCCGAGGAGGTCGGGGGTTCGATTCCTTCCCATGGTGCTTATTTCTTTTTTTTTTTTTTTTGCCCAAGCTTTGGTATTAGTGTCGTCGTCGTTATCATCGTCGTCGCAGGTTCGGGCTTTATCCATTTTCTTTGCATACTACTCGAGTCAACAGCAGTACTTTTGGACGAGCCCCATTCATTGTGACAACTCTGCTCGTGTAGATGGCCACTTCCGCAGATAAATGGCCCTCGAACCTGGACTTGAAAAGTGTTCTGCATTATGGTGAGCAAACATCCACAAATATCAAGGCAGCCGAGATTTCTATTCCTCTGTTATCAAGATTATCTGCCTTTAGAAAAATCGAATCATTGTGCTACATGGTCATCTGTTCTTGCTCCTTGATGCGTTGCTCGCCAGCTGCAATCATATCTACCATATATCAGCGTCCGATCGTACACACCGAACTCGGAAATAAAAGGGACTCACCCATCCACCTGTTCTGGCCAGGATACCTCTCCCTTCTCACTCTGTCCACACTATCAAGCACCTCGCCGGCGTTTTCATTCATAACATCCTCGGCCCCTTCAAATGCCAAACTGGCGATCACGACTGCAAGCGTGGAACCCTGGGCAAACACTCTAGCCTGCACGAGCTTCTGAGCTCGACTGAGGAAAGGTTTGCGGTTGATCAAGGCCAGAGCGACTGCCATAGATACAACCCATGAGCTTAACACAATGCGATAGCGGTTTTGCAGACCCCATTCTGAGGCACGTTGAGATAGTGGTTTTGCAGTTTGCGCTTGTTTCTTGAGGAGGATTTGAGAGGAAGTGTATGCACTGTCGGGGTTGTGTGTTGCTTCGTAGTTGCGCGAGTAGCGGTCTGCGTAGTTGATTGCTGTTGGAGATCAGTGATAAGGTTAATGCTTGGGATGGATGGGGATGCTTGATACCTGCGAAACCTCCGGTGCCGGTTACCAGAAAGGCGTGGAAGGAAGGGTTGAGATGGCGAATGGCTGGGAATCTTCGTCCTAGGGTCCAGAGAATGCCTGTGCTGAGTGCTGTTCCGCCGATTAGACCTCCCCAGCCGCCTTTGAGGACGTTGCTACATTGGTTCAGCATTGTCTACGCATTGAAGGATTGGGTTTGTTGTACGAGTAGTGCTCTCTTTCCTGTTCTGGAGTTAAGAGCTTCATGTTGGACTTTGCTTGATGGATTCTTGTCGAATAGGTGGTGGTTCGATGATTCGGTGATAGCAAAAGGCAGAGAGAAGATGTTGAACAGTTCTTTTTCACCCTCGACATCTTCAGCAGATATACCTCTTCCCTCAGAGCACTCACCTCATTATAGTCCGGAGACCACCGATAGACTATCAAGTATATCATCATATCAAGGGGTAGATGTACACAGCAACTCATGCCACTTCACGAGATATCCGCGAGCAGACGTGACAGAGGCGTGTCGCGAAAGGAACACAAAGCGTCAATAAGCATATGACAGGCAAGACAAATGCTGCAGCCTCCCTCAACGTATGATTCTGGTGTTTGACGCAGACGTCCGTCCCTCGGTTTCATTCCGGTACCTCGCGAGATAATTGTGCGACGTTGATCGTATGTTTTTCCTCCCAAGCTTCTGTACATTTATCGTCATTGTTGCTGCTGGTTGAGTCGCAGATGCTACCTTTGTCAGTAGAGAAGGCATATTCCTCGAAGGCCCAGACTGTTTCGAAGCCCTCAGGTCGCTGCACGTATCCGCTCAAGCTGACTTGCGTCAAATGCAACCACCTTCGATCGCAGTAAATGCATGTAGCCGTGTTTCCAAGCAGTTAGATGGGCTCAACTTGCGTTTCACAGGAGGCGTGTTTCGCGACACAGAAGCTCTGTTGTGTGAGCCTCGATATCGTGACATATCATGCCACTTTTCCAGCGCTTGCGCATCAGAAGCTTTGTGACGTGCATTTGTTGCAGTTCGATAGTTATGCATGTGGAGACTCTCATGAATCAGTTTCAGATAGCATTACTTTCCACATAGCTCGTAAATGTTCGTCAATTGTGGACTGATCTTTGAACACTACTCAACTTGTGTGATTTCGGTGTTCCGTCTCGTTGTAGGAATCATGCGATACCATGAAGTGCTTTGTGGATGCTTAGTGTTCGCATGAAGCATATGTAAGACGCGGTGGATTGCACAATGTCTCGAGGTTGGTTTCTCCTTCTTCGCGGACCCTGCCTAATCTTCGGGCAGTATGCAATGCGACGATTTACTTGCTTCCTCCATGGACAAAGCTTTCGTGGCCATCGAAGGCAAGAAGCAATTGCGGATTCGAGTCGATGCTCGCGGAACATCTGCATTACCCATCGTTAGTCACCTAGGTAGCAAATCATACAAGGAGGCCAGCGGAGAGTGGAAAATGAAGTTGCAGAGATGTTCAATGTTCTTGACATCAAACACCATATAGGTAGATGTGATTCTTTACTGTACAGAAAAATATAAATGCGGTCCTTCACAGAAAAGGAGGATGTATAACCTGAAGCGAGAACCTGATGCATCATTTGCCGTTCCTCATTATTCGACCAACCAGTTGTCGTCATCATCAGCTACATCGTAGTCCATCTCGGCTGCCGGTCTTGGAGGTGCGAAATCTTGTTGGGGCTCGTCCATGTTGACGTCCTTCGAAGTCTCGGTTCCTGACTGTGCAACCGCGACGGGTGTGCTAGGCGCTGGGTTTGCCATCCATGAAAGCTCAACCTTGCCGATATGCGGGATGTCGGTGCCATGGTTAAGGAACTTCTCGGCTTGGTAGCGTTCGTTAAAGGCCAACATGGCAGCATCTGAGCGTGAAGGATGTTGGCTGATCTGGGTAGCCTCCATGAGATCGCTCTGTGAATAATTAGTATGCTGCCTTGAAACATCCAGTCGGCTGTCATGACTTACAAATAGCAGATATTGCCTCAGGGCCTCGTCTTTTTGCGGGCTCATTTCTTCGTTATTTGCGAAAACGACAGCAACAGTTCTGGGTCTGTTGTCTAGTCGTCTCACAGCACCTCCACGGGGAGCGAAGGCACCTCTTCCACCTCGCCATGCGCCTCGTGGTTGAAATGCTCCACGTCCTCTGTAGCCACCACGACCACGAGGAGCGAAGCCTTGCCATTGCTGATCCTCATTCGGGTTTATGCCCATGCTCTCAGCTTCTTTCTCCAACTCGGCAAGCTTGGCTTTCAAAGCGTCGGTCTGCGAGGGTGTACTGTTGCCGTCGGCTCCATTGGCTGCAGCGCCGTTCTGGCCAGCAGCAGCAGCTTGATCTGGGGTACCAGACTTTCCTCTCTCTTTAGCGGCGAGTTTGGCAAGCAATTTACTGCGCTCCTCGGCCTGGGCCTTCATCTTCTGCTCCAGCTCCTGTCGTTGTGCCTCGGCCTCCTTGATCTTTTTCGTCTTCTCTTCATGTGCGCGCTGGGCTTCTTCTTGTCTCTTTGCGAATTCAACAGGGTCGATCTTATCCTCCTCCTGCATCTCCACATCACCATCGCCCTTACCAAAACCGTTCTGATGGCGTTCTCGTGGCATCCTGTCGGGCTTGTACCAGTAAACCTTGACGAATCGGTTGTCGAAAATGACCTTGGGACTGTCGTATGCCTTCTTCGCGGTGTCGTAGTCCTCAAACTTGATGATAGCTAGACGCTTGTAATCTTGCAGCTCGACAGACTCGATGGTACCAAATTCGGAGAAAAAGTCGCGGACGGATTGCTCGTTGAAGTTCTCCTCAGGAATTTGTTCAACAACAACCTGTGTTATAGAGCGATCATGGTTGGGTCCAGCAGATGAGAAATCGGCACGTCCACCGCGACTACCACAGAAGGCGCCTCTATCACCTCTACCGCGACCGCGACCACGTCCTCTGTCACCAAATGAACGACCCTGTGAGAGGGAAGCGTTCGAGGGATCGTATTCGTCTCCTTGTTGCTGGGGTACGACTACAGGGTCGTTGCCGTGCTCATGGGGGCATGAAGCGCCGAGCGCACAGAAGCCTTTGGTGTCATAATCGTGGCACCTCTGACCCGAGCGCGGTTGTTGCGCAGTATTGCCAAAGCCACCAGGTGAAGCAGGGAAGGGCATTTGAGGCATTCCGGGCATACCTGACATACCAGGTAATTGGCCCATTGCTTGCTGCATTGCCATCAGAGCGGCCATGGGGTTGTTCGGATCGAATTGGGGCATGCCCTGAGGTGCGCCGGGCATTTGACCCATGAAGCCTCCTCTTTGACCGCCGCGTCCACCTCTTCGCATCTGCTTCATAGGGCGGTCTTGTTGGCGACCTTGAGCGTAGCTATCGAAGGCGTTGCTCTCGTTGAATTCGCGCTTCTTTGAGGCAGGACCTGAGGGAGGATTGAAGGCAGGATCGCTGGGTTGGAAGGCGGGCGCATTAGGCTGGAAAGCAGAGGCGGTGGGCTGTAGCGGCTTTGGAGGGGCGGCCGAGGCGTTTGAGAGATGGGCGAAAACATCATTGACAAAGGTAGCGGTGCTGTCGTGCAAAAAGTCCTGTAGGTTGTCGAGGCAGTTCTGCTTGACGGCGTCGTCTGACTCCTCTGACTTGATCAGGGCGATGACATAGTCGGCGAGGACGTCCGAGTCGGCATCCGAGATGTCCTCTAGCCTCTTGACCACCCAGCCCTTCAGTTCGTCTGACGCGCTATCGTCGAGATGCATTGTTGTACAATTGCAAAGTAAAGTGAGAGACAGCTTCTTCGAGAACTTCGCTCTCGGCCTGAGAGAGCTTGAAATCCACCCTTCGCTACCCCAGCCTTGGCTGAAGTCATTTCATACTTTCACTCTTTCACAACTCCTGCAGCTTTCACAAGTCCATCTCACACGGGAACAGTGCTCAACCAACTCTGCAGTATTACTGTTTTGATGAGACACTCTTTGGCTACGCCATTGAACATCAAAACCATCTTGCAATTAGACAGTCCTTTTCAGCAACATCAAGCTCCAACGGGATCTCCTTCTCTGCATATACCACTGTCACATGCAACATTCGTTTGCAGAGCTGTAGGTATAAAAAAACCTGCCCACCCACTTACTGCTTCTCTCTCATCAACTACCAACAGGGTCGTACAGGAGCAGCTCCGGACCACAACGCCCACTCCACTGCGTCCTATTCTCATCGTAGAGCCAGAGGTGGACGGTCAAGTCGAAACACGGGTTCCGAACGCGTCCAACTTACTCAAGGATCCCACATTCAGTCGTGAGTAATAGCGATACTCACGGAGGTGTTGCATGAGCAAGTACAACCTTTCTCGAGCGGGTTAACAAGAATATCTGCCCCAAAGTCTCCGTACACAAGGGGCTAGACGTACTTGGAACCTCTTATTTAGTTGTTTCTAGCACTTTAAAGTCCGGATGCATTGCACGAGGAGGCACGAATTCTCCCGAGCGCGTGGATGGGACCATCTGCTTACAATAAACTCTCCGTAAACAGGGACCAAGCTCACTCGGAACCTCGTAGCTAGTCAATTCCAGCGCTTGAGGCCCGGATGCATTGCATAGTAAGTATGACCTTCCTCTGGCGGGCAGGGAAGACGTTTTACCAAAACACAACGTGTATATGTTGTAGGTACGTAACCCTTGCTCGGAAGGTCGTAGTCAGTTGTCTCTAGAACCTAGAAGTACGGAAGTGTTGCACGAGTGTGCACAATCTCTCCTCGAGTGGATGGAAGGGGAAGGAAAAAAGGAAGTGTACGGCGGTGCCTGATGCAATCACTTAAAAGGGTCACAAAGCGCTCTGTAAGTGTGGCTAACCTATTAAGTAGTAATGTACAAACCTTTTACTTTGAAGAGCTTCAGAATGACAAGAGGGTACTTAAAAGAGGTAGAAGTGATGGGAGAAGTTCTTCTTCAGTCCGAGCAGTCATCATTCATATGCAACATCCGAACCAAGCACAGTGATTGTACAAAGTAATCCTAGAACCGTGAGGATTGTTCGAAAGATCTAAGCATCTTGATGGGATAGACGACAATTGTGGTTGAAGCTTGGAAGTCGCGAGCAAGAGTAGATGGCGTAGCGCACAGACCACCCAAGGAGACGGCCTGATTGACGTAGGAGTCCAAGCCAACGACTGGCGGTCTCGTCAATCGGAGAGTTCAACAACCAGCTCGACAAGTTCTGCTGTACAGCAGCTTATCCCGACCTCTTTCGACACTCCTCCCCTCCACCTACTCCACAACCACCGCAAAGATGGCCGGAGAGGATTTCGCCGCCGACCCCAGGATGATGTCCATCCAGCCTCGCATCCGCTACAACACCATTGGTGGCATCAACGGTCCTCTGGTCATTCTGGACAATGTCAAGTTCCCTAGATTCAACGAGATTGTCTCCTTGACTCTGCCCGATGGAACCGAGAGATCTGGTCAGGTCCTCGAAGCTCGCGGTACGTTCAAGCCACGCTCAACATAATCTGGTAGCCACACACTGACCACTTTGTGTGCAGGCAACCGCGCCGTCGTCCAGGTACGTCGTATTCCGATCGCCACTTGACTGCGACAACCGAACAACACGTCAAGAGCATGGAGCTCACACACGAAAATAGGTCTTCGAGGGAACTTCTGGTATCGATGTCAAGAAGGTGCGCGAAACAAGCTTGACACTAGCATGGAAGCATATGTGCTGATACATAACAGACTAAAGTCGAGTTCAGCGGTCACTCGCTCAAGCTCGGTGTGTCCGAGGACATGCTTGGTCGTGTCTTTGACGGTTCCGGTCGTGCTATCGACAAGGGCCCCAAGGTCTTGGCCGAGGACTACCTCGACATCAACGGTCAACCCATCAACCCTTACTCAAGAGTCAGTCGCCCTGGAATACTCTCCTTGAATGCCCTGTATTGATATTTGCAGGAATACCCCGAGGAGATGATCTCCACCGGTATCTCGACCATCGACACCATGAACTCCATTGCCCGTGGTCAGAAGATTCCCATCTTCTCTGCCGCTGGTCTTCCTCACAACGAAATTGCCGCCCAGATCTGTAGACAGGCCAGTTTGGTTAAGCCTACCAAGGGTATTCACGATGACCACGAGGACAACTTCTCCATCGTCTTCGGTGCCATGGGTGTCAACTTGGAAACCAGCAGATTCTTCACTCGTGACTTCGAGGAGAACGGCAGTATGGAGAGAGTTACTCTGTTCTTGAACTTGGCCAACGACCCTACGTACGTCTTGTTCACGTCTTCTTTGCGCAGATCCAGGTTGCTGACATTCAACCAGTATCGAGCGTATCATTACTCCCCGTCTTGCTCTGACAACCGCCGAATACTACGCCTACCAGCTCGAGAAGCACGTCTTGGTCATTCTTACTGACCTTTCGTCCTACTGTGACGCTCTTCGTGAGGTTTCGGCCGCTAGAGAAGAAGTTCCCGGTCGTCGTGGTTACCCAGGTTACATGTACACTGATTTGTCCACCATTTACGAGCGTGCTGGTCGTGTTGCCGGCAGAAACGGATCTATTACCCAGATTCCTATTCTGACCATGCCTAACGATGGTATGTTCAAGTCCCTCAACCTATTGACAGGAACAGCATTAACTTAATCAACAGACATCACCCACCCTATCCCCGATTTGACTGGTTACATTACCGAGGGCCAGATCTTCATTGACCGTCAACTCTACAATAAGGGTATCTACCCCCCGATCAACGTTCTTCCCTCGCTTTCGCGTCTCATGAAGTCGGCCATCGGTGAGGGCATGACCCGTAAGGATCACTCCGATGTCTCGAACCAGCTGTACGCCAAGTACGCTATTGGTCGTGATGCAGCAGCCATGAAGGCAGTCGTTGGTGAGGAGGCTTTGTCAAGCGAAGACAAGCTTTCGCTCGAGTTCTTGGACAAGTTCGAAAAGACTTTCATCAACCAGGGTGCATACGAGAAGCGCAGCATTTTCGAGTCGCTCGACACTGCATGGGAGTTGCTCCGCATTTACCCCAAAGAGCTTCTCAACCGTATCCCCAAGAAGACCCTGGACGAGTGGTACACCCGCCGCCCATCAGACAAGAGCGCCAACAAGGACACCCGCGACAACCAGGACAAGCCCCAGGAGAGCGAGAACCTGATTGACGCATAATCGAGCGGATGTTTTTGACTGATATTTCCTTTTTCTTTTCCTTGTTGTAGATAGCGCCTGTGCTTATACCATACCGCAGTATATCAGATCCGAGTTTGTCACTGATTGGAACATTGTCACTGAATCTTCACAATTGCCTCGTGTTGATAACATTAGTGTGCAGTAGACGAGATGGAGGAAGTGACGGTAAAAAGAACAAAAAGTCAAATCACGTGTTTTGTTGGGGCGTGCTTTCCGCGGTCGGAACGTCTGTTCGTGGCCCGGCGTTGGATGCAAGAGCTGCTGTGTGCTAATTGAAACCCCATCTCCGCTCATTGCATCTCGCCATAGCCTGCAAAATGTTGTCTGGTCGCATCGCCTCTCGCGCCGCCCGCGTGGCCGCCCCTCGCGCTCCCATTGCCGTCAGAACCTACGCCGCCGCTGCCTCGCCCGCTGCTTCCAAGCCTCCGGTCGCTCTCTTCGGTCTCGATGGCACCTACGCCAGCGCCCTCTACACTGCCGCCGTCAAGTCCGACTCTCTGGATTCCACCGCCAAGGGTCTCGAGACCCTCGCTGCCACCTTCAAGAGAGACGTCCAGCTCAAGACCATCCTTGAGGCCCCCTCCCTCAACACCGGCGACAAGGCACAGATCATTGCTGAGATCCAGAAGTCGCTCGGTGGCCAGGACAAGAACAACACCATCAAGCACTTCCTCGAGACTTTGGCCGAGAACAACAGGCTCAACCAGCTTGAGGGTGTTGCCGAGAAGTTCGGCACCCTCATGAGCGCCTCTCGCGGTGAGGTTGAGTTGACCGTTGTCAGCGCTGCTGTACGTGAACGATGAAAGAGAAGATATACACAACAGCATCAGTTGCTGACATGTCGCATAATAGCCCCTCGACGCCAAGGTCCTCCGTCAGCTCGAGGCCTCCGTCTCCAAGTCCTCATACGTCGGCCAGGGCAAGAAGCTCAAGGTTGTCTCCAAGGTGCGTTATGCTGCTCATATACAGGTTTCCGACATTCCTGACAATCATCTCAGGTCAACCCCGACATCCGTGGTGGACTTATCGTCGAGGTTGGTGACCGCACCATTGACCTCAGCGTTTCCTCCAAGATCGCCAAGATGAACAAGCTCCTCAGAGACACTCTGTAAATATTTGACTACGATTTCCCCCTCCTCGCCTTGTAGCAACAGAAGAAAAGAATTTATGGCGGTGTTGACTTAAAATATCGTCCTTTTTGAAAGACCCGAAACAAGCAAAATACAGTGAAAATAACATCTGACATCCTTGCGGCTTTCTTTACGGCATTCTGATCGGTAACACTTTTCTCGCAGAACAGAACTTGCAATATTTTGCCAATTCTGGATCCGTTCCTCACACATTGTCTTGAATCGCGACCCAGTAATGATCATGATTATTCAAAAGCCACACCCAGCAGCATCCAGACTCTTTACTAATCGAGCAACTCGACAATGAAAACACAGGAGATACCCCTCCTCAAACGATTCTCCGCGGCATGCTTCATGTGGACTGTTGGACCTAATTGCCTATACCATTTCCACTTTTGCGGATGTCATCAGCTATGCGGTCGGAAGGAGTTGTCGCAAAACCCTCATTGACCTGGAGGCACATCTTACATTCACCGCCTGGTCCGTGACACTTTTGGATGAGATATGGTTTTCTAAAATTAGGGTGGTGGGTGTTTTGCTTTGATGCATAGCTTCGAAATGACTTGAGGCGTTTCTCCTGAAAGACGTATTGTCTTAAGGACCACCAAGAACCATAGGCCGGCGACTGTACACCAAGCGAATGCCTTTCTCATCTCTCTCTGCTGATCGAGCACAGCTACGCCGAGACAAGAAAATGTTCGCGCTTTTGAAACCAGCCGATCGGACCTTCTTCAGAGTCGACTTTCTGACATGTCTTCCCTGATCGCGGACTTGTCTTGTGCACAATCACAGTTAGGCTTCAGTTTCTGCCTGGAGTTGTGTATGTACTATACTTGGCGAGCGAGTCCTCTGTGCTTGACACCAACTTCACAAGTGACCCAAGCCTTCAGGGAGTCTCCTTCCCTGCACGTCAAACCAAATCCATCGTCCGTCTATGCTGCTTCTCATTACGCAGCCTCATTCACACACTCGTCCGACCTTTAAAGTCCCAAACGACCCGCCCTCGAAAAAGAATCGTTCCTTCCATCACAAATTTGAATACAATCAACAACTTTCCTTTTCTCCTCGCGGACCTCCCTACATCAGACTCCATATCAACACACCAGACCAACCCCTCACCATGGAATCTTTACTCGCCAAACGTCTTGGCTTCTGCCTCGTGTCCTACGCAATGACTTTTATCAAACAACATCTTCTCGATAATGCTACGCAACAATGGTCGCCGTTTGGACAATACATCTTTGCGCCTTCGGTCGCTGTACATTGTGTTTTTTTTTGTGCAACATTGTGTTGTGTGTGCTTGGCTTGTTTTTTCTTTGCACGTTTGTTTGGATGGTGCGGGTGCGTGATGTGGTTGCTGGCTTGCTTTTGGGGGTTATGGGTGTGGTTGGATGGGAGTGGTGTAGGTTGTTGGGGGGTATTGGTGGTTGGTTGGGAGGGGGATGTGGAGTGGTCGAGACGAAGGCTTGTGGAGCAAACTTGGGAGAAGGACCTTTCGCTGATGTTTGAGCAGATGTTGAACTCCCAGGGGGCCAACGACACCATTACTCGATGAAGCAACGGCAACACAAGCATAGAAAGACAATGGTGAATGAGAAATTATGAATATCATCACTACATCCATCTACTGTGACCACGCCCTAATCTTAAACTCACCATTATCCTCCGGCAACGGTGACACCGGCACCTGTTGAAACTGCGGCATCAGATAGAAAGCCAAATCCCTTCCTTCCAACTGATTAGTACTCCACCCATTCCCCAACCAAGCCATCTGATTGACCTCCTCAGCATATCCATACTCGAAATCCTCCCACCTCGGACTCCTCAACGCTTCTATACAATGTAACGTGCTACCAGGCCATAACCCAGTGACAATATCGCCCTTTCTGTACCAACTCTTGCATTCATCCATGAATACTGTGTTTTTGAAGTACGCGTCTGAGTAGGCTAGGAAGTCTGCTACGCGTGAGGATTTGACGACCATGGAGTATATGTTTTCTTTTTGGATTTTGCGGATGCATTTGATGACATAGTCGCCCACGCTTTCGATCATCATCGTCAGGGATCCGCTGCCGATGGCGGAATTCGGTCCCAGCATCATGAAGAGATTTGGGAAGCCGTCAGTGGCGAGGGAGAGATAGGAAGTCGCGCGTTGGTCCCAATGTTGCGTCAATTCCACTCCATCGATTCCAGTCACAGGGAAGGGTGGGGGAGCTCCAGTGTGGAAACCAGTTGCGCAGACTAGCACGTCTATTTCGTGGAGTTTGCCATCTGCGGTCACTATGCCTTTATCTTCGATTCTGGCGATGCGATCGCGGATGAATGAGACGTTGTCTTCAACCAATGCTTCCAAGAAGCCAGGACCAGGGGTAAGGCGTCTGCACCCAGGAGCGAAATCCGGTTTTATCCATTCGTAAATCTCTGGTTTTTTGGCTAGTCGTTGCTTCATGTTTTCTTCAAAGTGTTTCTGAGCCCCCTTTTGCATTTCCGTGCCTTTTATCGTCAAGGCGTGGATTTCGTTTCCGCCTTCCTCTAGCTTCATGCGGAAGGCGTGGAAATGGTCGGGGTCGGATTGGAACTTTTTGCGCTGTTCTTCACTGAAGGTGAAGCCATCCATGCCTAGTTCGTCTTGGATGGCTTGGCCGAAGGGAGGGGATATCCAGGTGCGGCTGCGTATGAAGCAGGATAATTGCGTCTTTGGCAGTCGTTGGAGGGAAGGGATTATTTGAATGGCTGAGGAGCCGCTGCCTATTACGCCGATGCGTTTGTTGGTGAAGTCGTAACTGTGGCATGGAAGTCAGCATCAATCGTCGCCCGAAACGGGAGTTGAAGAAAGGTGGAAATATCTTACTCCTGATTCCAAGCCGCCGAATGCATAATCTCGCCTTTGAAACTCCTCAGTCCATCAATCTGTGGCCAGGCGATGTGGTTCAAGCCTCCTCTTGCCATGATAAGCACATCACTGGTATCCTCAAATTCCTCATCGGTGTCCAGCTTTTTGACCTTGACTTTCCATTTTGAAGTGTTGGCGTCCCAGTTGCAGCTTTTGATCTCGTGTTGCAGTTTTATGAAGCGGTCGACTGAGTACTTCTTCACGGTTGATGCGAGGTAGGCTTGGATTTCGGGGGCTGGGGAGTACATGCTGCTCCAGTTTGGATTCGGGTTGAAGGAGTATTGGTACGAGTGTGCTATAGATCCTTTTTGTCAGTCTTTTATTCACTACCTCTGTGATCTGGGCTGTGTAGGTCTATACTTACAAGGAATATCGCAAGCGCAACCTGGATATCTATTTTCAAACCAAGTTCCTCCCACTCCAGCATTCTTGTCGTAGATGGTCAAGTCGACATTGCGTAGACGTTCCGGGATGCGGATACCGTGGTAGATACCTGAGTACCCTGCTCCCACTACGATCACTTTGAGGGGTCGTTGATTCTCAATCACTGTGTCATGAAGTTTGAAGCCTGTGCTTGAGGCATTGTTTGAAGAGGCAGTGCTGAAGCCTGCTTGAGTAGGCGAATCTATGCGCTTTGTTTTCGGGAGGGCCTGATCAAGTACTGCATCGAGGTCGTGTTCGAGGGTGCCATTCTGGTGGATCGGCTCGGGGAGGTTAGGAACGGCGGACATGATGTTCGTGGCCAGGAGCGGTAGATCTCTCGAGTCTCGAACAGAGGATGGAGAAGGAAGGTTGGGCAAAGAGAAAGAATGCAAGTTACAGGAAACCTACGTGCCGACTCAATCAAGACGCTTACCGCGGACAAAAAACAGCAGGCGATGATCCCTCTTTATATACGTACGAAACGGTCTCTACGGCGGAATTGAGGAGAGTGGGCAACGGTACCTTTTCCTTGTACCCGAAGCCCCAAATTCCGCACCATAATAGAAGTGGATCCTCTCCAACCCTGAGAGCGACCTAAGGAGCAAACCAACTGCCGTGGGCTTCATGTTTTGTGTGGGCAAAAAAGGAACGAAGAGAGGCGGTCGCCCTGTGTTTCGATCAAGGTTGCGGCAAGAGTGGATACCTCGCAAGAGTGGATCCCTCGAACGGTGCGGGGTGCAAATGTGGGGCACGCGTATGGGGAATGGTCATGTTTTGGGAGGGTCCACTACTCGAGTGTTGCGGAGCCTCGGGACTTTGTGCCTGATGATGGATGAATCATTCAACTTGGATGGGTCATGGCAAATATTCGCGGCATGGAGAGTGGGTCGGGTAAATGTGGTAGGGTGATACGAGAGCGTGATTGGTATATCAGCGTATGATGTGTCCATGGAGTGTGGACCGTATTTACGATGGATAGAGGATGTTGATTCATCTTCGTCGCTGCCCAAAGAGATAAGTATCCCCCTGATAGAGCTACGTCTTTCACGACTTCATGGGATAGTAAGACGAAGACGACATACATTGTACTGTGTTTTCCAGAGGTTGTTTCCTGAGGTCTCTCGGCAGACTGAGAGGAGCTGAATCCTGAACAATTCTGAAAGTCAATCCTGATATCCATGTTGCCTCTCTCGTGTTGATAGATGCCGCTCTTGCTAGTCATCAAAAGACAAGATGTTCTCGGCGATCGGCTACATGTCCACTGAGAGCGGCACTTATTTCGTGGGTTCTTTGGACAATCGAACAAAGATGAAAAGCATCGTGCTTTTTGGTGGTTAGGCTAGAAGCTCTGGAGGACAGAGGAAGTCCGGGCTTGATACAGTCAATCTCGTCTTTGTTGACACTCATCTGGTTGGGAAAGCGCGTTCACTTTGGTTGCTCCTTCCTCACACTCCCTTCACTGGTCTCACTTTCAATTTCGTTGACGCTTCCACGCTCTCACACTCGCTTCACTGCAACGCTTGTCACGTCCGCTACTCCCACCGGCCCTTGGTTGACACCTTGTTCCTCTTCTTTACAATATCTCTCTTCAGCTCCATTCTTGCGCGACACACCACCTACACAATCATGGCAGACACCCCGGACAGGTAAGATCAACATGACAAACCAATGCACCCTATTGACTTCGTCCCATCTAGTGCACTGTTCCGCCTGATGGACCTACCCAACGAACTTATCAAGCTAGTTTGCTCCCATGCAGACCTCAGTATTTACGATCTGATGGCCCTTCGCCGCACATGCAAGCTCACCCGCGAATTCTCTTCGGACAAGTTCGCCGAGAGATGCTTCTTTAGCATTACCGTGTTGATGGCACGTTCTTCTCTCCGAGCCTTCATCGAGCTATCTCAGCATCCGCGCTTCGGTCCCTTTGTCAAATGGATCGCCATTTCTCCAACATTCGCATCCGCTGAAGGTTTGAGAGTCCTCCCCTCAGCAACAGGACCTCTTGCGCATGAAGCCCATCCAGTACTTGAGGGCGCACGATTGACCGCCTTCATCAAAAAACACAGCGCCACGTTGCACGACTTGCAGTTGCACGAGGTTTGCCTTATCACAGGATCATGCATGTCTCTAATAGCTTGGATCAAAGACAATCTCCCTTGTCTGAAATATCTCGAAATCGACGAAATGTGTGAGCACGGTAGCAAGACAATCTGCGACGATGATGCTCTCAAGAGCTACTGGGCTGGCTATGGCAAGGGAAAAGATGTGCAAGTTAGTCTTGCCAACATGCTGAATGGAAAGTACGATCACAAGACTGTGGTCGAGGAGTACAACGAACTTGTGGGTATGAATACCAAGGACGAATGAGAGGAACTATGGTGGCTGCTAGCGATAATGAACCGGTGGAAGATATTATGCTCTCGATAGGTACCAGAAGGTGATAGCTCGCTACAGGAGATATGTAATGCAACAAAGGAATCTCAATGATCTCTGTCTTTCGATCGGATCAGTGAATGAAAACATCATCGCCTTTCTTTAGCTTTGAACATAAGATGCACCCTTGGAGGCTATTATCATTCTGTCTTTCATATCACTTGACGATCAGACATCAAGACCATTTGCTTGTCTTCTTCCATTTGTGGGAAACCATCATCCGCTCTTCCTCGCGACCTACTTCCTCCCCTATCAATCTCCCCCAAACATTTCAGCCATCCCCTCCAACTGTGGACTCTGCTCCCTCTTGCCCCCTCCACTCTTCTCCTCAACCTGCATATACTGCATCATCAACGCCGACTTCTTACCCTTCCCATCCCTCCTATCAATCTTTCCCATTTCATGAATGCTCACACCTCTAACCCCCTCCAGCAGTTCCAACACCAACACCCTTTGCGTGCGCTCACTGGCACTAGCCACGATTCTTTCGATCGCAGAATCCACTTTTTGGGAACTCATGTCTGGCAAAGAAAGCAAGATGTCGCGGGCGGTGGGGGTGAGGGGGGAGTACAGGGCTAGGATATTGGCGATCAGGTTTGCGAGGTCGCGTTGTATGTCTGCGAAGTAGGGTTCGTTGAGGGAGGTTATGCAAGCTTTGAGCACTTCCGTACTGATGAATTCGCGGACCTGAGGGGCTGGGGGTTCGTCTGCGGTGAAGGAAGGGAGGATGGAGCGGAGGATGCGGCAGATGAGTGTGCAGCAGCGAGAATCGCGCATGCGGAGGGCGTGGGTGCAGAAAAGGATTAGAGGTTCGAGGACAGAGGGTTCGGAGAGGATGAGTGTGCGCATTAGGAGGGCGGCTTGGGGGTGGGTGGAGGGTGTGGCGTCGGGGGGTCGTTGATCGAGGAGGGTGGATGCGAAGGAGACGACGGCGTAGGTGGTGGCTCTTAGTACGCTTTCGGCTTTCATTTCGTCGCTGAGTTGATCTTCGCCTTCGACGGATTGGGTGCTTGATCTTTCGATGACTTCCCATTCTGCACTGATCTTCTTGTCTGTCTGGGAGAAGAAGAGGGATAGTATCGGAGGCATGAAATGTCTTCTGTGGTGGCGTGGACATCGCTGGACAAGTCGTTCGACTAGTGCAATGAGTCTTTGCAAGTGATGGGTTGACAGAGATGAAGCGTCCGTGAGCAAAGCCTCAGCCAGCGGTACGGGCAACTCCTTGAGGCCGAAAAACTCTTCCTCGAATCTTGTCATGCCGTAAATGATATGGTAGCACCAATCACGGATTTGACGAGGTATACCGCGGATGGCGGATGCAAAGCCTTCATAAGTGTCTCCACTCTCGGCAATGCGAGCGTAAAACTCATCTCTGCTTTCGTTCGAAATTCCGGCCTGCCAGAATCTGTCGACCAGCATCTTTTGCATCACCATCTGCAATTCAGGGGGGAAGTTTGACCAGTTCTCGCGGTTAGGGAAGGACGTGGCATGTCTCGTCATCTGAAGGACATTGGAGAGCATGGCTTGCATTGCTTGACCCCAAACCTGGCTGCCGATCTGATACTCGCGAGACGACTCTTTCAGCTTCTCTGTGGTAGCCGCAAGGAGGTTCTTGGTTGCGTTCAGGGGTAGGCGCATAACCTTCATCTGCACATCTGTTTGGCGCACCTTGCCTTCCTGGTCGAGGGGTTGATTGGACCAGTCCTGGACCGAGGCGTATCTCTGTGCGGTAAGGTACTCTGGCAGACCACCAAGTCCGACAACATTGCAGAAGCCAGAAAACGTCGATAATGCTTCGGTCAACTGAGGATCCTGCCATGTCTCAACAACAGGCTGAATGATCTGTTCGAGACGAGCGAGTCGAGCCTGTGAGTCTACTGCAGATGCTCGGTGCACAATGATGAATAGGAAGGATTGGAGGCCCCACTTGGTGCGTTCGTCGGAACCTTCGGCAGACATGAGAGTATTGACCCGCGCTTCCAAATCGGAGTAGACGTCCAAAAGATAATCCGGAAACGACATTGCAAGACGCTGCATTTCACCCAAACGTGCTCCTTGAAAGTTCTTTACAGCGGCCGAGTAGTCTTTGTTAGAGCCATCATCGGGGTACTGCAAGCTCAAGCAGTAGTCAAGGATCTTAACAACCAATTCAGGCTGGCCTTGCAGTGTCTTAACGAGGACATTAACCGCGATGTGGGTTGTAAGGCGGGCGATCTCAGGGTGTTGTGGTCTCATGGTCATCAGCTTGTAGCAGAAGTCGCGCAGACTTGTGAGTGTGACTCCATAAATGTTGTTCGTGGTGTGCTGGTCCGATTTCGAATCTGGTCGTGAAGCTTTGCCGTACCACTGGATGAAGCCATTCATCGTACTCCTCAGGACGGAGGCTTGCGATTCCAGTTGCAGTACGGGGATTGGTGTCTTTGCTGGTCCAGTGGAGGGGAAAGGTGGCCTGAACTCTTGACAAATTGTGTCAATCATCTGCACAGTTTGATCAAGAATATGGCCAACAGCTTCTTGTGGCATGTAGAAAGCGATACTCTCAATAACTGCAATGCAGTATCTTCGGTAGTTTCCAAGGAATGAATGCAGCTCAGGAAGATTCTCAAAGTCTTCGTTCAAGTATAAGATCACCGGAAGCTCTTCGTGCGATAGCGACTCGTACTTGATGAGACGTTGACTGCATGTTCCCAACAAAACAGCCACTCTCTGACCCATGGCACTCGAGATGGTCGGGTTTTTAGCAACCAGCAATTTTGTGAAGCTGTGCAGGACTGGGATGGAGACGAGGAGACTGTCGTGTTGGAAAGCAAGCATCATCACGTCGATCAATGCAGTGCAAGTCTCAGGTGTGGCCAATATTTCAGGATTGGATGCAGCCGCGTCTCCCAAGATGGACAGAACCTGCAAAAGTCAGCACACATGTATGAATCTCGGTCAACGTGGTCGCAAACCTCGGAAAGTTTCTTCTGCAATGTGTACTTGGGCTCGTCAATGTCGTCCGCAGAAGTGTTGCAACTGAGGTGAATGTTTTTCAGAAGCTCAATATGGTCAGGTTGCAAAACGGTATGCATGATTTCGGACCACGGTTCGTGGAAATGGGAGTTGTATGGGCGACTTAGAATGGCCTGTAGAACCTCGATTGTGGCCTGAAGACGACTTAGTCCTGATTGCGCATGTAAGGGGCAGCTACTATTCTTACCGTTTGGACAGCAGCATCACCGGCGGCGAGCATGTTGTATAGCGATTGAACACATTGCGATTCGGTCAAAGCTCTCAAGCTGAGCCATGTCACAGTTGGCCTCATTGCTTCGAGAGTCTTTGTGGCAGAAGTGACGACTCTTTGGTCGCCTTGGGAAATGACAGTCGAGCACTGGAACAGAAAGGCGCACATGTTCGCAAGCCAGCCGTCTTGGGTATGGCGCACATTCTGCGAGCTGCCACGCGATTCGAGGTGGTCTTGGTACAACTGACTAGGGATGACAATCTCATTCAAGGATTGGCCAAGTACTTCTTGACGCAGACCAGCGACGGGGTCTTCTCTGTTGCAAATGTCTTCGGACAGACACTCGAGTATATAGAGCACCATCTGTCTGTATACCAGCTGCTTGCTGTTGTCTGACGTGTCCCACAGGGCCATCAGAAGGGCGTCCATGTCCAACCAATCGGCAGCCCAGCATCTTTTGGCAACTTCAACCCACAGTGAAGCTACTTTGTTGCGGAAGTATTGAGGATCGGATTCGGATACGTTCTGGGCGAGGTTGAGGATCCAGCTGCGGAGGGTTTCGGCCTCGCTTTGGCCGTATTCGTCCCATTTGTAGCGAAGGGCGAACTCAAGCAGGGATAGACCGAAGTGACGGATGGCGGGCTGCTGGGAAGCATCGCTAGCTAACGTGTAGCCATGCTGGGGCGCGTCTGGTTGCTTCTTGGCGCCATCGAGGAATTCAAGGGCCGCTCTTCGTGTGTCGTTGGTTGATCGTGCATCGTAAGTCGCTTCGAGAGCTTGTGTTATTTGAGATAGCCTGTCGCCATCAATCTGGGACGTCATGATTCCATGTAGGCAATTTGTGTGGTTGGATGACGAACAGAGCTCAGGTGCGGAAGTTTTGTTTGTGTGGAGGAGATTGTTGACTGCCTACCTGCTGCTCTCACCACCCACCTTTGTTGAAATGTCACATGCTACCAAACGATCGTGTGAAAGTGATAGCGATACATTTTACTCAGTCGCAGCGACGACCTGACTGCTGTCACCACCGCGTTCGGCGACATGATCTATCGTGAAATTTACTGTCAGGGTCGCAACTGCTCCATCACCATATCACATGACTTCAATCTGTTCCTGATTAGGAAATTAGAGATTGCATTTTGATCGCTGCACGCTCGCTCAAAGCACCATGCCTACTACATAACAGTGCATGACTTGCCAGTCTCCTTGCACTGATCCAGGTATCCCGCTTCAGCTTCAGACCCAATCGCCGTGCCCTGTCGTCTCTTCAGACCCTTGACTGTCAACTTTTGCTCGCCTGCTGCATGCCACCATCTCAGCACTTGCTGCGACGCGCCTTGCGTCTCGTCCACACTGATCTTCCACTTCCCTCCTAGGACCTCTACCTCGGTCTTGCCTTGTGGGAAGTGATACTCTGGCAGGAAGATCTCGGTCGGTGCGTCCTCTGCGGTTGAACTTGGCGCAGATAGTGTCAGGTGGAAGACGCAGTTCTTTAGGTCGAAGCCGTGAGACACAACACGTCCATGTGTCGCTGTCTGAGTGGGTCGCACATAAGCCTCGGCTGCACGCATGCCAACACCCTCAGAGTTGACCGACGGTGTTCGTGAGGCGCTCATTCGATCTACAGACAATGTTCTCTTCAGTATTGATGGGCTGACTGATGCGTCTCCGGATGTTCTACCTTCAGAGTATGACGGCGATTCTGGGTTGTACGTTGCGCTGTCTACCTCGGGGGAGGTTGGTAGTTGTTTGTCGTCGGCCGAATAGATGGAGAGATCCTCGCCATTCCAGTTGTCACCCCAGTAGTGGGTGTTTGATGGCACGTAGGTCCATAAAGTAAATCCTGCCACTCCCGATCCCTCAAGCGCATAGTGGTTTGCATCCATTGCGAGCGTTTGGCTCGTGTAGTTGCCGGTCTTGTATGCATATTTATCGTCCATGTCGTAAGGGATACCAATCTCAGTAAAGACGGTGGGGCGAGCACCCATCTTCTCCTCTCCTTCTTCGCGCAGGTATTTGAGCTGATCACGGAAACAGTTCCTGATAGCACTCTCTCCGATCTTGACCGCAAATGCAGGACTTAGGTACTTGCCACGCATAATGCCAACCACGTCGACGTTCCAGAATCGGTTCCTAAGATACACATCAGCTTAAGGCGGTTTGAAGATACTGTAGCGAACTTACCATTTCTTTGTTATAAGGGTGATACCATCATAGAAATGAGGAGCGAAAACCATCTGCGGATCGTCATCTTTGGTACCTTTGATTGAAGGTGGCACCTCAAATGGTGAGGACTGGCAGAACATGATCGTGTCAGGGAAGATGCTTCTGATCGTGTCTCTGTATGCTCGGTAATGACTCAACCAGAAGTTGTTGGTGTAGTACTCGTGTGTGATTGTCTCACCAGAGACTGGTACCTTGCAGAAGTAATCCTTTTTCAGAAGCTTGTCGTTCTTGGGATCCCAAACTCCATGCTGAGCCCATAGACACTGACCAAGCTTCCAATCAGGGTCTCTCTGCCAGCCGTAACGGGAATCGTCGTAGTCCACTGGTAGCCATGCGATTTCTCCCTTAGGATCAACAAGCTCACTGCCAGACTTGTAAGGACCAAAGTTGCCAAAGTCGAAAGTGTCTTGCTCCACAGCTCTACCAAGACCAGTCAGCATGGACTGGAAGGCTGTCGGTGCCGGACCCTTCTTCAAGTTCTGATCTGCTGGCCACTTGGAAAGATCCTCCCAACCAATGTATCCTCTGTTCGGTTCATTCATGCTTTCCCACCCAATAACGACGTCGTGTTCGAGGTCGCCAGCTTCTTTGATGCGCTGGGCCAGGATCTTATTGGCACCCATGAAATGGCCTTGGAGATAATCCTGAATGTTGACTCCGTCCAGAATAGCTTTGGGGGCGAATTCTTTGCCAGCAAAGAATAGTGTGAGAATAGTTTGACAGGCCAGACGTTGGTAATTGGTAGCCCAGACCATCTTAGGGAAATCGGCAGGGTTTGGCCATGTGTTTTGAACAAAGGCAGCCTGTGTTTGATGGAAAGCCTTAGGATTCAGACCACATGCGTAGATGGTCCACATGGGAGCACCGGAGCCGCCAGTATATCTCGACCAGACATCTTGGTGGGGGTCCATGAAGACGTAAAAACCGTACTCCTTGGCCAAGCGCAAAACCTTGATGGTGTGCTGGATCCACTCTTCATCGTACTTTCCCGGACCGGCATGTTCAATGGCTTCCCAGGTGTATATGTAACGAATCGTGTTGTATCCCCATCTCTTTAAGCGGTCGAAATGTGTATGGGCTTCTTCGAGGCTGAAAGGCCGGCCGACGAAAGAGACATCATCACCGTCGAAGAATTTTTCCTTGACGTGCGAGCATTGATCCGGATTCAGGGGGTATTTGGCATCACCAGCTACATTGATTCCGTGTAGCGTGACCTCGCGATTGTGGCCATCGCGAAAGACGGTTCCGTCGACTCGAAGACGGAGTGGCATGATAGGTGTAATTGTTCCTGGTCGATCGGTGTTGCGTTACTGTTTCCACGCGGCGTGAGTGTCGAGGACAGGCGTATATATAACACGAATCACCGTATTCGAAGGATAGCAGGGGAGAAAATATGAGACGACTAGGTAGATCACGAACCATGTGCAGAGTGCCCAAGCCACGAAGGCGGTCGTACGCGGCTGGACAATGACGTACTTGTCTTCTTATCGCCGGCCGCCGCGGGTCATGCTATACGAGAATACGCAGGAGAGTCTGGAGTCCAGCCGGTAGAGAACGTTTGCTAGCGAACGCAGACGAGCCCGAACATCTGCGACAAGCTCGACTTTAGCAGCGAAGGGATGAATTGACATGGACTACATGTTGGAGCAGAATAGCAAACAAGCCCATACACTCGGGCGTAGGATTGATCTGACAGCCTCTTGTTTTCTAACTAGATCTGTGTTCGGGAGTGACCACGGTGGCCGGAACCACCTGGCTTTAGGAAACGTGGCATCTGTTCTCTATCAATAGTCCAACTGGCACTTTCACATGCTACACTTGTACTTTCCTATTAGCGGACAGTTGTTGATGTTTTGTCGACTTCGCAAACCATCGTCGCCATGATTCTTCCGTTGCAGACCCTGGCCCTGGGTGCCGCCCTTGCTCTCTCGAACCTCCCTCTCAGTCGTGGCCTGAGTGCCAGCGACATTCCTGCCGATATTCCTGTCTCACAATTGATCTCGTCTGCTACGGCCGCTCTCGCCCAGGGCAACGGCCAGGATGCCTTGACCTACTACGACGCTGCCATCACTCGTGATCCGCAAAACTATCTTACCATCTTCCGCCGAGGCGCTGCCTATCTTCAACTCGGAAAGAGTTCCCAGGCCAGCCACGACTTCGACCGCGTTCTCGCCATTAAACCCACTTTCGAAGGTGCTCTTGTCCAACGAGCAAAGATCAAGAGCAGGAACGGCGACTGGTCTGGTGCAAAGTCTGACTACGAAACGGCGGGCAAGAAAGATGGAGATGAGATCCGCGAGCTACTAGAGGCTCAGAATGCTGCCGCTTTGGCACATAAGGCAGAACAAGACGGCCACTGGTCCGACTGCACCACTCAAGCAGATATCGCAGTCTTGGTCGCCGGAGGTGCAATGGATTTGAGACACACAAGAGCAAAATGTCGCTTCGAGAAAGGCGACATTGTCGAGGCTCTCAGTGACTTGCTGCACATAGCCCAGGTGTCTTCTGGCTCTAGCGAACACCTCCAGATTTCGGCCACGTCCTTCTACGCTCTCAACGAACCCGTCTCTGGCATGGGCCAAGTCAAGAAATGCCTGCACTCCGACCCCGACTCCAAGCCTTGCAGAAAGCTCCTGAAAGCAGAGAAGGCTGTCGACAAGCAATTGAAGAAGGTGAAAGACGCCATGGAGAAGAGTCGTTACATCAACGCTGTCAACATATTGGTGCCCACAAAAGATGACGAGGGTCTTCTCAAGACTGTCAAGGACTCCACTCAGCAATACCGTGACGAAGGCCTTATCCACAAGAACGCTCCGGATCGTCTGTACAACGACTTGATAGAGTTGACTTGCGAGGCATATACCGAGATGAACAACCTCAAGAAGGCCCAGCCTTACTGCGAGGAGGCTCTGACACACAACCCCAACTGTCTACCTGCCTTGATTGGCAAGGCCACCCGCCAGCTCGATGCCGACGAGTTCGAGCCCGCTATTCAGACCCTCAACCAAGCAAAGGAGCACCACCAAAACTCACAAAAGGTCCAGGAATTGCTGCAAAAAGCCCACACATTGCTGAAGAGATCCAAGCAAAAAGACTACTACAAGGTTCTCGGCGTCACAAGAGATTCTGAGGAAAGAGAAATCAAGAAAGCTTACCGCAAGCTCACCATTCTACACCACCCTGACAAGGCTGCTCAAAAGGGAACCAGCCCCGAGGAAGCACAGAAGAAGATGGCCGAGATCAATGAAGCATACGAAGTCCTATCTGACCCTGAACTCAAGGCCAGATTCGACCGTGGTGATGACCCCAACGACCAATCTCAACAAGGTAGTCCATTCCAGGGTCAACCATTCGGCTTCCCTGGCGGTGGTCAACAGCAATTCTTCCATCAACGACCAGGCGGTGGCCAAGGCTTCAAGTTCCAGCACCAGGGCGGTTTCCAATTCCCTGGCGGAGGCTTCCCGTTCTAGGAGACCATGCTTGCTCTACTATTATTCTGCATCTTTGGCGTTTCAGCGCTACTTAAATTTCGGAGGTAGAAGGCGTTATGGGGGGTTCGTGATAAACAAGACCACTGGGTATTCCTTGTTATTCCAGCTCTTGTTGGCTGTTCGATTACTTTCATTGTTCTAGTCGATAATTCGATAGATTTTCAAAGCGACATTCTTTGAACAAGCAGCTACAAAGTCTGACCACCAAAAGAACATTATGGAGGAACCGCCGCAATATCATATCGCTTCGAGAATTGTGTAGCTTTTTAACGGAGAGCGGCTAGCTTCTAGATGCTAGAAACACAACTCTCATGCTTGACATCGTTATGACTTTTGATAGCTATATGTTGGGCCCTGCTAATATGAGGCTCCGTGGTTAGACTTCCCGACATTGATGGGCAAAAGATCGGCAATCGACAACAGCAACAGCTCCGTGCATGAACCACCACGTAAACAAGTCCAGCCTTCCAACCTCTCCACCCGTGCTTGCGAATAGTTACATGCCCTAAAACAAGCATCATTTCTTCGGACATTGGATCTCGCACTTCGGACTCTGATTTCCACTCCTTTGAGAAAACTGGTGAGATTCGTAAGGTGTAGAAGCACGCTGACATCACGACTAGACAGGAGTCTCGGCGTGGGTGCCGCTTTTCTCGATGGGACGTCACCAGCCATCATTGATCCAAGCCGATGGTTTTTGGGGGATCGTCTGATCGGGATATATAAACAATGAGCTGCTGGGAGCTGGTTTTCATAGAGCTCTGCTAAACAATCAACAACCCTTTTCAAAAACACTTACGAATCACTATACAACATGCCCTCCGACGTCAAGCAGTCAGATATCACGGAGAAGAACGACCCCAGTGTCGCAAGACAGTGGGACAACAATGTCGACTTTGAGACCAAGTTTCAGGAATTCTACAAGATCGTTGATGGATTGAAGATTGGTCTGCTGGGCACTTATCGTCCTGGCATTGGCGTAAGCACCTTCCCTCCTACCCACTCTCCCTTGCATCCAACCCGAACTTCCACTAACCACCCAATCCTCTCACAGCCCGTCACCCGCTCCATGGCCCTAGCCAAACGCACCGGCCCGGACTTCCTCTTCCTCGCCAACGCGCACTCCCAAAAATTCAAGGATATCGAAGCCAACAAGGAAGTCAATGTTTCCTTCCAGGACACCAAGTCGCAAGATTGGATCTCCGTGTCTGGTACGGCCACCACTGCTTCCAACTCCGATCCTAGGATCAAGGAAGTTTGGAGCAGAGGCGCTGCCGCATGGTTCGGTGATGTCGGAGACGGCGTACACGACGGCAGTGCAGAGGACCCGAGAATGAGTTTGATCGAAGTAAAGGCCAAGTGTAAGTGGCTCCCCTACGCAGTACCCTTACTATGCTGTCCTGAGGTGTGGATGGAAGAATCGAAAGCTGATTTGCAAAACCAGACATCTCGTACTACAAGACCAATGTTGGAGCTCTCGGATACCTCAAGGAGGTGGTCGCCGCTAATGTTACCGGTGGTGTTGCAAACACTGGTAGTCTTAGAGAGATGAAGGAGGATGAGATTACAAAGGCTAGAAACCAGCATTCTAGCATGAGCTCGTAAATATTGCTCGCCCCTCCCACTCCTTCTGTCACGAAGATAATGAATTAATCAACAACTGAATTTTACAGTTCTTCGAAACTGTAGACATGTATTGGTGTCCAGAATATGCTTGGTAGTGTTGGGTGCTTGTTGTTGTCGACTCGAATGTAGCGATTGAGCATAGCAACCATCCCCGTGTGCCGGTGTGCCATTCATATGATCATTTGCATTGCCGACATGGTCCAACGACAAAAGGTCGAATCGTTTCTCTCTGTGGACGAGTTGGGTATGATTGTGCATTGTGATGAGTTTAATGTGACGTATCTATCAAACTGAAGAATCGACGCAACAAGACCGAGTACAGAGAGATAAAGTACCTAGATAGAGAACAAGAACTTGGGATTCTCGTCACCCAAATCAGCAATCTCTTCCTCACTCAAATCTTCAATCCTCGAATCTCGCTCGCCGTTGATTCTCTTCTTGTTCTCACGGCTGAAGAACCACCACATGAATGCATAGACAATCATGGCGAATGAAACCATGCCCAACGAAACAGCGTGGCCTCTGATGAAACGAGGACCTTCTTCCTTTGGGTACAGGAAGCTAGACATGATGCCAGCGCAGTTGCCGAACATGAGTTGCAGACCGGTTGCTGTAGTGCGCTTGCCGAAACGCGGGTTGTTGGCGAGAAGCCAGGCGATGGGAAGACCGACTGCGACGTAAAGGCCTAATGCGACGAGGAAGCAGCCTGCGTAGTGTACACCAGGTCCGCCGTCGGAGATCAACATTGCATAGCCGACAATTGAAATGATGCCGAACATGACAGTATAGACGCCGCGTTTCTGCGACCAGTCCGATATGCGAGCCATGATGAGGTAGCTGATGGCACCAACTGCGTAACAAGGAATTGTGAGGACCTGGACCAACGCGCTGGAGTAGGTGGGATCGATGTTCTTGATGATGGTGGGCAGGAAAGTCGAGTAGCCGTAAAGCATAGTATCAGCACCGAAGAGCGCGCAACAAAATGCCCACATCTTCCAGTCTTTGAGGCCTGCGCGTACATCCTGCCAGGCAAACTCATCAGTCACGCCGATCTGCTGCAGACGACGGATCTCCATGAGCTTCTTTTCTTCGGATGTCAAGAACCAAGCGGTTTCCGGGCCATCAGCTAGCCACCACCAACATGCGATTCCAAGGATAAAGGTCGGTATGCCTTCAATGATGAAGATCCAACGCCATCCTGCTTGTCCAGCGACTCCATCCATGTGACCAATTCCATAAGCCAGCAAGCCTCCGAATGCACCAGCGAGTGCTGCGCTGACAAATAAATAGCCAATGCGCAGCCCGATTTCTCTTTTAGTGTAGAAGAAGGAGAGATATACTGCCAGTCCAGGGAAAAGACCTGACTCAAAGAGACCGAGAAGTAAACGGCAAGCGACAAGGCCTCCGAAAGATTGAACGATGCCAGTCAAAGTCGCGATGATTCCCCAGCATACGGAAATGAATGCTATCCATCGTGATGGTCGACAGTAATGCTTCAGAATGATGTTTGACGGAACTTCGAAGAGTAGGTATGTGACGAAAAGTAATGAGACAGCTGTTTGGTATTTGTCCGATGATAAGTCAAGGTCCTCTTCCAGTCCATAGAGACGAGCATTGCCTATGTTGACACGATCCAGAAAGCTGAATAGGTATAATAGTGTGACTGGTGGGATGATTGAAAGATCGAGTTTGCGAACCAACTGCTTCTCTCTGACGGGATCAATTTCCAGCCGTTGAGTTGAAGTGCCAGCCGAAACAGCTTTGCGTTCTTTGAATTGACTGTCGCTGTCGTCCATATTGAATTGTGTTCGTCTAGACAGACAATAATTGATGAGAGTTTCGTTAGGGCAATTGACTTTCTTCTACTCTTGTTCTCCCGCCTTCGGAAGTGAAGGATAACAGTCAGGCGAAGCCGAAAGAAAAATTTCTACCGCCTCTGTACGGAGCTAATCTCAAAACGCTTCAATGAACAAGATCGTTGATGGTTGCTTGGAAATCCAAGTCGTCTCGAGTCTTCGAAGGGGAAGATGGCATGATAAGATATTCGAGTGATGACTCCTCGTCGGCGCTATTACATCTGGGGTGGCACCGGTATTCTCGTGGATCGGGACATATCAACCACGCCATCATAGACTGCCAAAGGGATTTATGCCATTTTATGCAAAATGGTTGGCGGTGCTGTCTCACACAAGCCGACTCTTGGCTTGGCTTATCGTGTGCGCTCAAATGATGATGTGAGATGGGAGATGCTCAGCGACACGCCCTAGAGTAATAGGACCGGTAGAATCGAAGCGACGACATGGCAATTACAGAGCGCTGGTTGGTGGGTTTGGATTCTGGTACTTAATGAGGTTGGATAAAGTCGCTGCCTCCGGCGGAAGATACGAATGCAAGGAAAATGTCACGTGCTTTGAGTTCACTCGCGCTTGGGTCGATAGTCGAGAAAATATTTTCCAGCCATCTTGAGGCAGTTTTTGGAAGAGACACTTGAAACTTCTGAACAATCGACAAAAAACAAAGCGCAGTACTGTAAAACGTATCACTAGACAAAATGAGCGATATCATCGAACAAGAGCAGATCGACGGCCAGGAGCATGCCGAAGGCACCGAAACCTCAGGTTCGGCAGTGCGCAGACGCTCTTCGTTCGAGGGCCGTGAGACAAAGAGACAGCGTCAGTCACTGCATTTTCTCCCATCGCAGCAACATCTCCACCACCACCACCACCACCTCCACCAGCCACAAGCAGCTCGTTCCCTTCCAACCCGCACACTTGTTGCTGCTCAACCTACACACAGTGTTTCCTCAAGAAGTTCTTCCAACAAGAACCTCGCCATGGCTGACATTAAACCTGAACTTCAAGGCACCCAGAGTCTTCCCCCTCCTTCCCTGCCTCAGCTTGTCGCTGAACAGCACGTTCCCATTGCAAACAACGACAAGGACTCACAGCGCCTGATCGTCGTTCTCTCCAATGCCAGTCTCGAGACATACAAGGCTTCGTCCGGTGGCCGTGGTGGTGCCAAGGACGACAAGTACTCGCTACTCAACAGTGACGAGCACATTGGTGTCATGCGCAAGATGAACCGCGACATCTCAGACGCCCGTCCCGATATCACCCACCAGGTTTGTTGTCTCTCTGTTCTCTCCTCCCTTCCCTTACCTAACCATCGCATAGTGCCTACTCACCCTCCTCGACTCACCTCTCAACAAGGCTGGTAAACTTCAAATTTACATTCACACAGCAAAGGGCGTCTTGATCGAGGTCAGCCCCACTGTCCGCATTCCTCGTACCTTCAAGCGCTTCGCTGGTTTGATGGTCCAACTCCTCCACAGACTCTCAATCCGTTCCACCACATCGCAAGAGAAGCTCCTCAAAGTCATCAAGAACCCCATCACCGACCACCTCCCTCCCAACTGCCGCAAGGTCACCCTCAGTTTCGATGCGTCCGTCGTTCGCGTGAGCGACTACATTGCCGAGCTCAAACCCAAGGAGAGCATTTGCGTCTTCGTTGGTGCCATGGCCAAGGGTAACGACACCTTCGCCGACGAGTTCAAGGACGACTCTATCAGTATCAGCAACTTCAGCTTGAGTGCCAGTGTTGCTTGCAGCAGATTTTGCCACGCCGCCGAGGAGGTCTGGGACGTCATCTAGGTCTACAAATCGTCGTCTTTCATGCTACAAAATAATGTCCCACACAAGAACACCAGAGCCCTCCCGCCCAAATATCATCAGGGTATGATAGCGGGCTTGGTTGTGTGGTATACGCCATTCTTGGACGGTTCCTGCCGTCATGTTCGTTGCAAGCCCATCGAAGCGCGTGTGCGCTCATCGCCTGCTGTCATCTTCTACAGCGCCAGTCAACACCTACCGACACGGTGCGCTTCGACGTAGGATTCTTGTTAGGATAGTCAATAGGTTCTGGAGAACGTTCCTAATGCACGCAGTCTGTTTTGGCTGATATATTGGACAAACAAAATAAGCTTCACAAATCACAATCCATTCAGGGTACTTTTCGACTCCTCCATGAGAATGTGCACTTTCAGTCACACAGCTAGCCGTTTACGCGTAATGTTGGGCAAAATACCATAAGCCCTTGGCTGTTTGCTCGTCTCTCGTTGGATGGAGCCTTTCGGATAATGTCTGGACAGAAGTTATTTGACACAACTCCTTCCATTATGGCATTTGCCGAGTGACAGCTTGTCGTCGTATTTAGCTTGCATGAAGCGCGCACTTTCGACGTGGCACGTCCACATGCGCATACCGCTCCTGATCTGCCGCCGCACAGACAATCGACTATATAGGCGATCGTGGCCAGGGTCCCTATTGGTGCTGGGGATCCTCTCCCGGCCGGACCCGCCTACTTTCTTTCTCCTGCTGCTCACCCTACCGAGGCGCACCTTCCGGCCGCAGGAACACTCCCTCATTAGTCGCGGATATATAGAGCGTGCAGTAGTCTGGACGCGAACTCAACGTGTCCATGATCGAGTCGATGTGACAGCTCGGCGGACTAATCATGTAAGTACTCGTGAGACTTGATAGTAGATACCGACAGGTAATATATCTGTCTTCACGTTCCTGCTCTTTTGTTCTCGCCATCACCTGTACACGCCCTGCCATGCCAGTATCACACGTTGGCTTAACTGTCTCTCACGTACCTTCTGCCTGCTCCTTCTTCCTATCGGCGCTCCAGCCTCTTGGATACAGATACGTTGGCAATCAGGGCGACTCGGTTGGTTTCGGGACGGACGATGCTGATTTCTTCCTGAGTCCGGAAGTGCCTGGGTAAGACTTTACTACAAGGAAGGTGCGATCTTATTCTTGGCTGACCAAGACTGCCACAGTGTCAATCGCAGCAATGCACATGTGGCATTTTCCGCGGCCAGCAAATCGGCGGTGAGGGACTTCTATGCGGCTGCGCTGACCGCTGGCGGTCAACCCAACGGATCTCCCGCCTTCAGAGGATGCAACGATTGTATCTTCAATGCTGCAGTCCTCGATCTTGATGGTAATAGCATTGAGGTCATCTACCATCAGATTGAAGACGACGACGCATATACCACTGTCTCGGGAGGCAGCCGAGTCCTGACATGGAGAAGAGGCATCGTGAACGTCCTCGGAGATGAAGACAGGTCCACTTTCATCTCAACTAGTCCCAATCCTGCACCCAGCACTGCCCAGTCAACACCACAGTCCAAAGCTCCAAGTGTCGTCAGAACTGCATCGGCACCAGCAGTTACTACCTCGTCGCAAACCTCGAGTTCCGACAATGGCTTTCAGATCACTGGCAAAGCAATCATAGGCACTATACTCGGAGCTGCAGCTGGTGCAGCAGTCGCTTACGCCATGGTCAGAAGCGAGCAAGATGGCGCACAACAGGAAGCAGAGTTTGCCGAGGCGATTAGCAGGAAAGCTGCGTCTAGCAGGGCATCAAGTAAGGCACCCAGCAAAGCTACTCCGAGTCAAGCTCAAACTAGCAAGGCGAAGACCGTATACAACTCCGCGCCAATGAGCAAGGCAGCACCAGCGAGTAGGATCTCTGAGATAAAGGAGAGTACGGAAATCCGACCAAGGACAAGGGCGCATCGCAACTACAGCACTACCGAATCTGTGATTGCATCCAGGGTGATGGAGCAATTTAGTGACGATGAACCGGGGCTGGTGCTTCGACCACGAAAAGCACACTCTGTACGAGCCATTGAAGCTGCTCCAGAACCTCAATCACTGGAAGAGGTTGACGCAAAGAGCTACCACAGTCCCACCTATGTTTCTCTGGCACCTAATCCGAGGGCCGCAAAGAAGTCCGAAGCGATATACATACCCGCTTCTCAAATCGTCTCCAGAGCTCCCTCGAGAGCTCCCTCAGGTCCACCGTCGGTAGCGCCAACGGAACGTCAGATCGAATACATCCCAGCTTCATTGGCCACTCAGCGGCCCTCTATCGTATCTCGTCGGGTTGTCACATCACCTCCTTCCATCTGCCACACCGACCGTCAGATCGAGGATGTTCCGGCCCAAACCAACGACTGGACCTCACAAGATCTCGTAGTAGCGCGTCGAGACAGTGCAATGAGTATGTATTCGACACACTCGAGCAAGAGCAAGCACAGCAAACATCCGCACAAAGAGTCATCCAGGAGTCACCACAGCGAGAAAAGAGAAGTATCTTCTGACAGAGTCAGTAGACATTCCCATCGCTCGAGCAAACACCGAGATCCATCAGTCGTGAGTCGTCGGAGCGAAAGAGAATACTCGGTAGATCGACCGAGCAAACACCGCGACTCTTCCAGCCATCATTCAAAAACTTCAAAAAGGTCGTCAAAGCATCGATCTAGCGCTCACAGAGATGCATCGCCTTACGATGGCTCTGATGTGAGTACAATCAAAGCCAGCCGGATCAACGGCTCTTATCACTCCGCTGCCGGTATACCACTGCCTGGTTCCCGTAAATCTTCCGTCGTTTCGGCGGCAGATCTGCCTTTGCCAATATCCAGGAAAACATCAATCATCTCTGCGGCAGATTATGCTCTGCCAGGCTCTAGAACGACTTCCATCGTCTCAGGTGCAGATATGCCTTTACCGATATCCAGACGACCCTCCCTAGTCTCAGCAATGGAAAGACCTCTGCCAATCTCCAGAGCAGTATCAACGACCTCAGGCCACCAAATCCCACTTCCCGAATCACGCTCAGGAAGTATAATCGGCGGTATCCTTGGCCGATCAGCTCCAGAGTGCGAAACTTCTGCCGCAGGAGTCCCACTTCCGGAGTCACGCAAAACAAGCCTCGTGGGCAGTCTCGGTCTCCTCGCCAATGATCCTATCCCTCGTATCGACGATCTCGAGACCGTAGCTCCAGATGATAGTATTTCCTGTGTTGCTTCCCGCCACACCCGCCACTCTCGTGGAGAATCTCGCCATGGCGACTGCAGTCACGACGGTGAGAGTAGGAAATCCGGCTCGAGCAAGAAACATAGGCATAGATCGTTACATGGTGAAGGCTCGAGAAGATCGAGTAGGCGTGCGGAGGCTGAGAGTGAAGCTACCGTTAAGCTCGAGAAGAGCAGTAAATATAGTGCTGTGAGTTTGCCTTTACATGCTAGAAGCAGAACGGGCATTGAGAAGGATGAGAAGAGGGGGCAGAGGAGTTTCGTTAGTGTTGCTTTTGGAGGTCGATGATTGTCTAGAGAAGATTTTCCATTCATGAGAATGTTGTGGAATGGATCTTTCTCATTCGATATATCATTAATCCGGGTTCCTGTGATAGCCTATCTACTCAAGACCGTACGCAAACTAAGAGTCAACACCCTTGACCTTTTCATCAACAACATCGATCACTTCATTGCTCGTAACCTCCAACCCTTCGACCACTCGCTCGTCACCAAATCTGACTGCGATTTCTTCCAGGTTCAACCCTTTAGTTTCCACAAAGAAGAAGAACACGAAGACGAGGAACATGACATCCCAAGATGCGTTGATGAGGTAAAACTCCCAGCCCAAATCGGACATTGCAAAAGACATGGCGAAGGATGCCATAAGACTAGTTTCAGTACTGTCAGCAGCTTTCCAAATCAGGTGAACAAGATCTCATCGACTTACCCGCAGCCACTGTCGAGCAGTCTAAAGATGGCAGTACCTGCTGTTCGGAGCTTGTATTGACAGATCTCGGTGGGATATAGACTGGTCATTGGTGTGATTGAGAAGGCATAGAAGCCTTGGAATAAGAATATCACAGCTAGCGTTCCATAAATACCTGATGTGTCAGTACTCTCGCCATAGTCTGTTCGAGTCAGTCAATTGCGGTGTTGGAAACGGACGTGAGCTTACGTTTGATGAGGCCACCAATTATGTACAGGGTGATAATCATGCCAGATAGTCCGACGAGGGTTTGCAATCGTCGGCCCATGATATCCAGCATAAAGCTGCCGAGTATGGCTATGGCGAACGACCAACAAGAGAGAATGATGTTGATTTGTGTCTGCTTGTATGTCTCTTGTATACCAGCTTGATCAAGGATCTTAGATAGATAGAAACTAGATATTTGTTAGACAACAGTGTTGAAACTCATATACAGAGCACTTACGAGACGATGAAGTTTCCCAGTGTATTTATCATGGCTCCGAAGACGACCAAGAGTAGAAGTCGCCTTCTGTTAGCGGGGCCTGACAAAATCTCTCGCCATGCGTTACGAGGATACGCAGCCTCTTCGTTGGCGATTACCAAACGGATCTCTTGTGCAGCTACCGCTGCCTTATCGAGGTCTTCGTCTCCATTCATTATCGCCAGAACTTCCTGAGCATGTGCCTCTTCTCCATGCACGATGAGCCATCGTGGTGATTCGGGAATAAAAGGCAGAAATATGGCGGCGACCACGCTAGGTAGAAGCTGTAGCAATGATGGAAGCCTCCAAGACCAGGTAGATTGTATGTTTTGACTACCGTAGTTGATAACCGCAGACAAAAGGCTTCCAACATAAAAGCAGGAGAAGAAGAGCCCGAGCATGGAACTTCGACTTCGAGGGGGAAGCAGTTCTCCAAGAAGCGGCGGTGCAGATACGTTGCTCAAGCAGGCTCCAGCTCCAGGGATCATTCGACCCACGACGAACATGGCTATGCTCTGTGCCGAGGCTTGCATGATGATACCGACAGTGGTTATGCCGGTTGCAATCAGGATTGCTTTCTTTCTACCGTATCGGTCCGGAATAATCTGCATAATCGGAGTTGCGATGATCTCTCCGATCCATACTGCTGCGTTGTTGAGCCCAATCGTGGCGTCAGTCAGATGGAAGTACTCAGTGTACGACGGTAGAATCAACAGTCCGTTCATGACCGAGCTGTCGTAACCTAGAGTCTTCTTTGGCTCAGTACGGTTCAGTGGCGGATGGTTATGGAGAACATACCGCAGAATTGACCACTGCAACAGCCAGCAGGACTGCTGTAAGGATACGAGGGTTCGAAGGTACTAGACTCGAGACGTACTGACGGTGTGGGGACCCCATGATCAAAGTTGACGAGATGATGAGATGTAGTCGATGATTCGAGTGAAGTAGATGTAGGGCGAAGTGGTCCTTATAAGTATGCCTCGATTACTTTGTCTCTTCTTCGACGTGTGTGTTACTCGTCAGCTTCTGGCAGAGGGATGGGAGTCGGGACTGGATTTGGTCCTCGACGGCTCAGCAAAAGAGTCGATAGGTACCATCGCATATGTTTGGCGAGAGCTGAAAGCCAGTCGAACCGAGAAGTGTTCAGATGTCGCGAGGAAACAACGACTAATGGGCGAGATAAGCTTCGGCTAAGCTCGGTAAACTCGGTAAACTCGCCAAAGCTCGCTCAACGTCTACGCTCCTTCCCATTATTTCAGGTTAGTTGTAACAACACCGGAGTCGAGTGATGAGCCCTTAAAAAGTGTCAAACCTGAATTCGAAGACCTCTCATCCGCCTTCCTCTTTTATTTCCAAAAATCTCCTCTCCGAATCCAACGATGCCTGGCAGAGTTCGACAATGGCCTTGGGACGAATACCCTCAAAAGAACATTAACGATGAGGACTTTCGCAAAGCCAAAGAAGCTATCATCCACGAACACGGAGCTGAAGCTCTTCGAAAGAGCTGGATTGAAGTCTGTGGTCGGCTGTCGTTGATCACGGAGGATATCTCGGTGAATGGCAACAAGCTCATACCCATCGTTCCAGCAGACAGTGTCCTCGAAGAGGGATTCTCGCCCGAGGTGGAACAACGCATCCGAGAAACAGGCTGTGTTGTTGTCCGTGGTGTCATACCAGAGCCAACAGCTCGCCAGCTATATTCGGACCTCAAGCAATATGTGTCCGACAACCGCAGTCAGATCAAAGGTTGGCCCGAGGAGAGCCCTTCAATGCTCCAGCTCTACAATTCGCCGACTCAGCACGCTGTCAGATCACACCCCAACCAACTTCGACTCCAATGTCTGTTGAACGAACTCTGGCATGATCACACTGAAAGGACTTCTTCGGAGCCCTTGGTCTACCTCGACGGTGTTCGAGACAGACCCCCACAGCAACCATTCCTCGGATTGGGTCCGCATGTCGATGCTGGGAGTTTGAGTCGTTGGTTAGATCCTGCATACCGCCGGTCCTACTCGGCTGTCTTCGGGGGTAAGAGCGGAGAGTGGGACTGTTGGGATCTGAGTGTGCGTCAAGACGCTGTTCAAGATCTTTTCAAAGCTCCTGCCCACTCCAGCGTTTTTCGAGCGTTCCAAGGGTGGACCGCACTAACACCATCTGGACCACACAGAGGGTCTATTCTTCTTTATCCCAATGTCAGCGGGGTGATGGCTTATGTGTTGCTCAGACCATTCTTCTGCCCACCAGAGGACCCTATGGAGGTGATGGATGCGAGCAAATGGTCTTTCGACGAAACCGATTGCTCTTTCCCAGGTACCATGAAGGATCAAAGTCAGCGACTGAGTCGCACCTCACACCCACATCTACGCCTAGAACAATGTCTTGTCCATGGTCCGGAGATCATGCCAGGTGATACTGTGTGGTGGCATAGTGATGTAAGTCTTTGCTCTTTCCTAAACCAGTAATCGCTTTTCGCTGACCAAACTCGTGCAGGTCTGTCATGCCGTGGATCCAGAACACGAAGGTTCAGAGAATGCCTCTGTTGTTTATGTCGCTGCCTGTCCTACCACACCCACAACAAAAGAGTACGTCAAACAGCAGTTGGCAGATACACTGGCTGGCTTCCAGCCAAAAGATGCCAATGGTGACTTGAAGGAGTCAATGTTGGCGGGATACCAGGGACATGCATCTTTGAGCGAAGAAGCACGCAAAGCTTTTGGATATTACCTGTAGAATCTGACAAGTCGTGAAGCTTACAACTCTATTGTATTCAAGGGCAACTTAATAAAGATGCCTGAATTGTATCTGCGGCCCTTCCTGCGTATTCGTTCCATTGCCGTATTTCCTCGAGATAAGTAACACACTTGGCGATCTCATCTTTCCAATCGCCATCGAATAGTGTGATGGGTATACGTCCGTGCTTGGCTTCTTGTATGAGCATATTTGCCGCCTTGAACAAGTCCATAGAGTGTGCCCTGGTCCACTTTAGCGAAGAACTGCAGTACGCAACAACAAACAAAACTTACCACTGTCTGCGGTAGTAAGTGGGCAAATTCCAATTCTGATTGATCCAGAGGATATCCTTTGCAGACTGCAGACATACAGACTTTGCCCATTGGAAGTTGTCCGGATCATTACGCCAATTGGCGGAAAGTGTCGAATAGATGAGAAGACGATGAGTAAGAAGGACCAACGTGACATTCACACGCTGCCAACGCACCCACGGATGCTGTTCTTCGAGAAGTGAAACAGCAGCTCCACGCTCACCACTCTCCGGCTCAAGATGTTCTGGTAAGGTCGTGATGACTTGAGCCAGCTGTTCATCGGCCTGTCTTACGGTCTCTCCCTTTGTTTGGAAACCTTTTTGAAGAGCATTGTGGAAGTTGTGGTACACAACTGCAGTGCGAGCCATGAATTCGTGATAGCGTACCGAAGAGAGCATCTTGCCATCTTGCTCGGCATACAAGTCATCTACGTGAGGAGCGGGAAGACGACACCTGACTTCGCGCTCGTTGATTAGAGGCGTGTATCCTGGGAATGGGAGCCTATCATGCTGTCAGTCTCGAAGCCAACGGACATGTGCAGCCATCACACGGAAGCAGTGAGATTTTCTTCGACTCACCAATCGCAAATGACTATGGTCCACCAAAGCCGGAGGCAGTGTTCTGAAGGGAATGGCAGCGGAGCCTTCATGTTTTCTGGTCGGTTCAAACCAATCTTGAGAGCAATCCTAATTGCACATGCCCACATCATTTGTCGCAGATCGTGGTCTCCCAGATTATGGAAACATATTCCCAGGATTGCGATAGCCTGAACTGTCCGTGCATGTGGCCGTCGCATGAACTCTGCCATCTCCAGACAGAACAGTGCTGCATCGTACCAGTTGCGTATCAACTTAGGGTGATCAGCCAAGGGAAGGTCCGAAGTAGCAGCCTTGTCTTCTCCCATAGTCAGGAGTGAAGCCTAGAACATAGGTCAGTCGACATGGCCCGAATGTGAGTCCGGGGTAGTGGCTAACAGCAAGAACGGAAAAGTAGATGGCTAACCATGAGGAATCGCTCGAGGACACCGGCTTCCCGCAGCGACGCATCATCAGGAAGTTGTCATGTTCTTTCTCAAATTGAGGATAGTAGATTGCTTGATGCACCCAAGAGTTCCAGAGTTTGTCATGGGCTACAAGGACTTTACTAGCCGCACTGCTTGGTAGGATAATATCGTTCCATGTGAACCTTTCTTTAGAGCGCGGTGGGATTTGTGCGAGTAAGACTGTATGGTCGTCGGCTTCCTCTTCGAGACTTTGTGGACGCCGATTTCCTACGGCTTCGGGTTCTGCTCCAGCGAAGTTGGTGGGAGAGTTTAGCCGACCCAATGCATGATCTTCGATGATAGTGTTTTCTCCAGAGATACTCTTTTCGGCTCTCTTACGTTTCCGCGCAGAGCTGCCAGAGTTGCCATTTGCACGATCCACCTCCGGTGTACAAAGATGATCCTCTCCGCGACGCTTGCAGTTCGTACATGGCGTCGCTCGGTCGCACTTGACTTTGCGAGATTGACAGATTTCACAAGGCCGCGGCCAACGCTGTCTCGTATGTTTCTCAGCTTTATCGGCCTTCTCGGCGTATTCTTGAATACCTTGCAGCATCGAAAATCGTTGTCGTGATTGTCGCTCCGAGGATGTTTAATCGCAGACGAGCGACATGTGTGCGCTCTACCGAGCTTAGCCGAGCTAACAGAGGCTGAAGAACGTTTGGACTAGACGTTCTCTATTCAGACCTGTCTTGCACACAATCAGAATGCTCGAGCACGCATTGCGTTCGGTAAATATTCACCGCTCTGTAACATGCTGCTACCAGCCTCGTGCTCTTGCCCTTGCTCGACAGCATCACGATAAGCCAGTCTTCATAAGACCTCGACCTGTCCCTTGCTGCTCATGATGCAGATGCCCCATTTTTTGCATCGTCGACATGAATCACGTGCAGCTCTTTGTCGGTTCTGTCGTACATTCGCTTTCTCTACAACATCTTGAGATAATAGACGATGCACTTCTCATTGTACGCGATGGTCGCATCATCGCACTAGGCCAGGCAGCAAGCGAACAAGATATTCTCCAATCATTCGGCATTGTCGACTACGATGTACATCAGCTCCCTCCTGGTGACTTCCTCATGCCCGGCTTTGTCGACACGCACAATCACGCACCCCAACATGCTCAACGAGGTCTGGGACAAGGCATGCACATCCTTGATTGGCTGGACAAGATCACCTTCCCGAACGAAGCCAAATTTGAGGATCCAGCTCATGCTCGTCGGATATATTCAGGATGCGTCGCAGGCTTCCTTCGCCAAGGCATCACTACTGCTAGCTACTATGGCTCGCGCCATGCGCCGGCAACCAAGATACTAGCAGACGAATGTCTGCGTCAGGGCCAGAGAGCACTCGTCGGCAAATGCAACATGAACCGTAATGCACCCGACTTCTACCGTGATGAGTCGGTCGAGGCTTCAGTTGAGGAGACGGAAGACTGCATTGCCCACCTGAAGTCCATCGACCCTGCCGGAGACCTGGTTCGGTACGTCGTCACTCCTAGATTCGCGATCACCTGCGACAACGATTTGCTGGCTCGATTAGGCGCTATTGCAAAACGGGACAATCTCGCTATTCAGACGCATTTCAATGAAGCAGAGCAAGAGATGAAAGCAACACGCGATTTGTTTCCTGAGTTCGACTGCGAAGCGGATCTGTATGAACACTTTCAACTTCTCAACAATCGCTCCACTCTCGCTCACTGCTGCTTCATGAGCGATTACGAGCTGGAGAAATTGTCTGTGCATGATGCTGGAGTGGCACATTGTCCTATAGCTAACATGACAGTGGGCGGCGGATTCATGACAGCCCCGGTACGCGCTTTTCTTCGCAAGGGTATCAAGGTCGGACTCGGCACTGATAGCGGTGGTGGCTTCTCTTCCAGCATCCTGGATGCCATGCGTCAAGCTCTTATTGCATCAAACGCTCGAGAAGTCGCTACTGATGGTACTGATAAGGGCTTGTCACTCGAAGAGCTGTTCTATATGGCCACTCTAGGCGGTGCCAGAGTTTGCAACTTCGATGCTAAGATTGGAAATTTCGAAGTGGGCAAAGAGTTCGACGCACTATGGATCTCTGGCAACGCGTCTGGTGTCATGGCTCCTTGTGAGCCCGAGGACAGCACACGCACGACTTTTGATAAATTTCTCATGACTGGCGATGATCGTAACATCAACAAGGTCTACGTGCGAGGTAGGGTAGTGAAGCAATGATAAGGCGGACCAGGTTTGTAGGTCGCATCGATAAGTATATGATCACATTAGCAGAACTTTTGTCTATAGCTTTGAACTCGTTAATCTAGTCTTGCCCTCTACCCAGGTAGTAATTCTTGCTACCAATGCCTCGACTTCTTCCTTTGTGTTTCCTGCATGCAAGCACACTCGGATACGCTCGGAATCTAAAGGCACAGTCGGTGGTACAATAGGTCTGACCACAAAATTCTTCTCCTGACAAAAGTTTGCAAGACCGCGTGGGTCCGAACTGAGGACCGAGAATATCGGTGATGGTGGGCATTCTTCTAATACTTGAAGAAGGTGACGTTGATGTTGTGGTAAGCTCGAGGTAAGCACGAATAATCTTTCGTGTAAAAGAGTGATGAGGCCGAAGAGGTGTGCAGCGAGTGCGGTGGTGTTGTCGGTGGACAAGAATGTGTAAGCAGCTCGGATAGCAGCGAGTGCTGGGAAGGATAAAAAGGTCGTGTAAATAAGTGGCCGAGCGTAGTTGACAAGGTAGTGCTTTATCAGCGGACTACAGAGGATGATGGCTAGAACCGTTCGTCAGTACCAACAGATGTGATTTCAAAGTACAGCGAAGAGAACTTACCACCATTGCAAGCCATCGCCTTGCCGAATGTATGTAACCGGATGGTGATTCTGTCCTCGAGGCCAAGTGCAGAGACTAAGCCTCTGCCTTGAGGACCCAACACACCTGTAGAGTGTGCTTCGTCTACGATGATATGTCCATTACCATTGGGTAGCAACTCGGTTACTGCCTCAACAATTCCCTTTAACGGTGCAACGTCACCGTCCATGCTGTAAATTGCCTCGACTGCAATAAAGATGTTACGATGACCAGATCTGAACTTCTCATCGGATTTGATACACCTCTCTAGCACCGATCGCAGATCCGTAGTTGAGTTGTGTACAAAAGCAAAGTTGGCTCCTGCACGGCTTCCCCTCATGCCATCGTGTACACTGGCGTGGATATAGCTATCGTAGACCACGATGTCACCGGGTTGTGCTAGAACCGAGAACAGTCCTGCATTTGCGTCGAAGCCGGAATTGCACAACAAGCCGTCTTCTGCGCCATGAAAGGCTGCAATGTCTCTCTCCAGTGCTTCGGCATATTTGCTGTTGCCGTCGAGTAGCCTTGAGCCGCCACTGCCGAGAGGAAAGTCAGGGCGAGCAGTCAATTCGCGAAGATAGAGATTTCGTAAGGCAGAAGAGCTGGAGAGCGAGAGAAAGTCGTTTGAGCTGAAGTCGATGGCATTGGAAGAGGGAAGTGTCAGATTGCGAAGTGTTGAAGCTTGTCGACGCCGTGATAGGGCGAGGGCAAGGCTGTTTTCCAGATGAGACCGCGGCGGGCTTGACACAAAGCCTTTGGAGGCTGTTTTCTTTTCCATGTCCATCGAAGAATTGGCGAACGCAGAGATATTTTGGTTTCCGGGCAATTTCTTCCAGTCGTAGTTTCCAAATTATGCTAGCGGTGGATTTTGTTTCTCCAAGGCGACCTCGAGTCCAGGATCAATGACAAGTAGGGAAAGTACAACTCCAGACTATGCTCATTCATGAAAGGAAGAAAGCTGTTTCTAGCTCATGATCATGCTGACAATCGCTACTGCCAGACCGATGAGTCGTGTGCTCCCTCACCCGCGAAGGTGGTTGGGCTTGAGGCTTAAAGCCTCGGCCCGATCGACGTTTTCCTATTCCCCGAAGACGGCACCCCTAGCTCTCCGAATATGTGTTGCACCATATCTTTTGGAGGCTAATACGACATTCTTGCAATAGAGATGTACCATTGTTCACCCTCTCCTGTCAGCACATCTGAAGTATGCTTTTCAGTAGTGTTTTCTCGAAAAGCTGGAGTCTCACCAGAGTTCGCTAAGCACTTTTCGAGATTGCTATCGACATCTTCATTCCTATCACTTAGAGTCACACTTTCTATAACCATCAATTGCAAATGGCCGCAAGATACAGGTCTGCTTTCTTCGCAGGTATCGTACTTTCGAGAGCCATATCAACAGTCTGTCAAACGAGAGGAAGTAAAGAGCGAGGAAGGATCCAAAGGTTCATCTAAGCTCGGTCCGATCGGCAATCAATTCCCCGAAGAGGGTGTCCGATACGCCGAAGACGGCTCTAGCGTGTATCCCATCAACTTTGCCTTGTCCTTTGGCTAGACCATTAACCAACTTAGTGAATCATCGTCGTCGTCGTCTTTCTTTGTCCGTTTCATCAGCTGCTTCTCTTCATGCTGCTATAACATTCAAAAGTAAATCTGCTCGCTACACTCCTTCAACATGCGCCAAGTCGGGTCTGCTCTTTGGCCGAGGCTCAGAACTGTACAGGTATATGGAGCCAATACTGGTGTAGGAAAGACGGTCGTCAGCACATTGCTCTGCAAAGCCCTGCGGAAGAGACTGCCAGACTATAACGTACATTACTTGAAGCCTATCTCTACGGGGCCGCTGGAAGACCAAGACAACCGGTATGTCCATCCAAGAACATGGTCCGGAGAACACTAGTAATTGTATGGCAGCCATATAACACGATACTCGAAGGATATCACGTCAAAGACACTGCTCCAATTCGACGACCCCGTCAGCCCTCATATCGCGGCTAGGATCTCAAAGGAGCCAATTGATGATCAAAGCATCCTAACTCGTGTTTACGATGAATTGCTGAGCTACGCTACCGGAAAGGATGCTGTAGCAGTTGTAGAGACTGCTGGTGGTGTGCTTTCCCCTGCACCTTCTGGAAATGTGCAAGCGGATCTCTACAGACCATTGAGATTACCAACTCTCCTCGTAGGTGATCATCGTCTAGGCGGTATTGGCTCGACCATCTCATCTTGGGAGTCACTTCACGTTCGTGGATACGATGTCAACTCTGTATTGCTATTTGAGGAATCAAGATATGACAACCACACGTATCTGAGAGAATACTTTAAAGAGAGGGGTATCTTGACGCTTTCGTTGCCCCCACCTCCTGAAGCCAAATCCTCACAGGCAGAAGACGAACAATCAATGAAGCAATACTACGACTCCGCAAGCCACTCGTCCAGCTTGGAGCAATGCATCGACAATATCATCAAAACTCACGATCAAAGATTGTCTAGTCTGCAATCACTGCCAAAGAGGGCGGACAGCAGTATCTGGCATCCATTCATGCAGCACACCGAACGTTCAGAGCAAAACATTTTGGCCATCGACTCTGCTTACGGCGATTACTTCCAAACACACAACTCTACCGGCTCTGGCTCGAAAGAGGGCAACCAACTCAAGCCTGCATTTGATGGCTCGGCATCCTGGTGGACACAGGGTCTGGGTCACGGTAACCCCGCTCTGGCTCTCACTGCTGCTCATGCCGCTGGTCGTTATGGCCATGTCATGTTTGCCGGAGCTGCACATGAGCCTGCTGTATCGCTTTCCGAAACACTGCTCCAAAACATCGGCAACCCTCGTCTTTCCAAAGTCTTCTTCTCCGATAATGGAAGTACTGGCATGGAAGTTGCTGTCAAGATGGCGCTCAAGGCAGCAAGCAAGCGCTATGGCTGGTCACCAGACGACGAAGTTCTCATCCTCGGCCTCAAGGGCAGTTACCACGGTGACACCATCGGCACAATGGACCTGTCAGAACCCTCAACCTACAACAAGAAAGTTGAGTGGTACTCAGGCCGTGGCCACTGGTTCGATTTCCCACTCATCAAGATGCAGCGAGGCAAATGGATTATCGAACCTCCAGCAGGCATGGAAGAAGAATTTGGCCCCACCCGCTCTTTCTCAAGCTTGGACGAGGTGTTTGCTCTTTCTGGCAGAAAGGCTGATGCCGATCGCTACGAAGCTTACATCAAGACATCTCTTGAAGCTTTGACTGCGGAAGGTAAGAAGTTCGGTGCTCTTATCATGGAGCCAGTCATTCTCGGTGCTGGCGGTATGCTGTTCAGCGATCCTCTGTTCCAACACATTTTGGTCAAGGTCACACGCGAGCAATGTCCAGAACTTTACGGGAACGCTGAAGCCACGCCAGACTCGGAGCTTGGATGGAAGGGTGTCCCTGTCGTCTTCGATGAAGTCTTCACTGGCCTCTACCGTCTCGGTCGCTTCAGCAGTTCCTCCTTCGTCGACGTCCAGCCCGATATCTCTGTCCACGCTAAACTGCTCACCGGTGGCCTTCTCCCCCTCTGCACCACTCTCGCCAGCGAAAGCATCTTCGAGGCTTTCTTGAGTCCTGAGAAATCTGACGCTTTGCTCCATGGTCACAGTTACACTGCCCACGCAGTCGGCTGCGATATCGCAAAATATTCTCTCAAGACCATGCAAGAGATGGACGAAGGCTCCACCTGGACCAGTTTCAAATCCGCCTGGAAGCAGGAAGAGGGTGATGGCAAGCAGAATCTCTGGAGCATGTGGTCGCAAGACTTTGTGCGTGAGCTTTCGCTCAGACCTAATGTCGAGAGTGTGTTTGCTCTTGGCTCTGTTTTGGCAATCTCGCTCAAGGATCCGGCTGGGTCGGGGTATACTTCTACTGCGGCGACTGGGTTGAGGGATACGCTGCTGCATGATTCGTCCGAGGAGAATGCTATTCATTCGCGTGTGTTGGGCAATGTGCTGTATCTTATGGCCAGCATGACCACGACACCGGAGACTATTGCGAGCATTCAGAGAAAAGTGCAGGCAGCGATTTGATAGCGAAGACTCCTGTATATATGCCGGGTATTATGTATCCTTTGAAATGGTAGAATAGTAGCCATTTGTATAAAAGTAACCAACCTAGTTCTGCCTTTCAACACCTTACACCCTGCTCTTTTGCGACTCTGTAGATCTCCGTGCATATCTTGTCGACGTCCGTCTTCTTCAGCGGCACGCGATGTGTACCGTCCCACTCAACCAGCGTAACAGCATCAGGATGGCAGTATTTCCTCATCAAATCCCTATGCAGATGCAAGCCCGCATCATTCAAGCCATGCACATGTATCGTCGGCAACCTCAACACATGCTCATTAGGTCCCTCATACCTGAATCCCTCACTGATCTCTCCAGCCCCCAGCGTGGCCGGCCCAACCGAATACTCAGACAACTGCATCAAAGGCTGTCTCCCAGCCAACAGCACCGCAAATTTATACGCCGTCTCCGCCACACCGATCTTTTCCTCTCTTACCTGCTGATCATACAGCAAACTCGCCGCAAGCTTGGCTCCCTGACTAAACCCCATCAAGCCCACCCAAGGCCCCGTGCCGGGATCACCACTCTTGCAAGTCTCGATCGCATACATGACTTCCTCGATTGCGGCTTCGTCGTCTATGTCGGCGTGTTCGGGGAGCCAGCGCAGCCAGCGGCGGAAAGGGCCGTAGTCTTCGTAGACGGGGACGATGCCCGGGCCTGGGGGGCAGTAGAAGGGGCCGTCGGCGAAGATGAGGCGGAAGGTGGGGAGGGCTTTTATCAGGCTGCGGGCTTGGAGTTGGAAGATTTCTGCTGTTACGCCGCCGCCGTGGAGGCAGAGGATTCGGGGGAGGGAGAGGTCGGTTGGGTTGGGTGGTGTGTTTGTCATTGTGGGTGTGGGTGTGGGTGTGTTGCCTCGAAGACCGAGTGTGTGTGGGTTCGATCGGCGGTGGAAAATGCTCGTGGGCTCGTTTGATATGTCTGGTTCGTTGGTGGTGGTGGTGGTGGTGAGTGTGCTCGGGGAGCTGGCAGTCGTGAGTTGACCAAGATGGCGGTGGTGAGGTTCGAGCGATGGAGGACTAGAGATGAGTAGAGAGAAAACAACAATACGGTAGAACCTACAGTACAAGTGTGCTACTCCAAAGCACTCGGAGGTCGCGAATGCATCGGATGCGCATGTTTCACTGCTCACCTCATCTACCCGGACCGGCTCTCCATGTCCCTTACCGCCATTGCCCAATCCCGACACCTGCGCGCATGCCACATATAGAAATTCTCCGACAATCAGTGATGATGGTTTCGGAGAATTTACAACGGAATGCCGCTTGCGACGTGTTGAGGGTTGCAATGTGCTGGTTGTATCTGTCGAAGAGAGGCACAAGTTGGCTTGACATGTTGAGCTTGGACCATCCAAGCTCTACCATATTCGCATTCGACCATCTGCTACTCTACATGATCAAGCATGTTCCCTTGATCTTCGAGAACTTCTTCTTCGCTCTATCTCTGTACCCGTCTCTACCCTTGCTACTGAATGTCTAGTCGATAACGTCGTCTCTCAGATCAAACAGTTGTCTGATGACCTCGTCTGCCTTGCTGCGAATTGCATTGTGGTACATGACATTGGTCGTGAAGGTCTTGCAACCCTTGATCTTCTCAGCCGTCTCGCGAGAGTAGTCGTAGTCGACGTACATCTATGAAAGTCACAGTCAGAAATAGACAAGTTTTCACATTGCAATCAGACTTACATCTTCCTGGTACACGGCTGCGTACACAGGCACTTCATTCTTGCTGAGCTGCTCTTCGTCGAACAACGCTGGCCAATCTGCGTCTGCTGCTACTCGGTTGGCGACATCCTGAATTTTGCGCAGCTCGCTGTAGTCCTCAAACATCCAGCTGAAGACCTGGTTCGTGTCAGTCAAGCTTTCATATCACAATACATGGATAGTGCATACCATCTCTCCAGTGAAGTAGATTGGTCCATCAGAAGTAATCTCAAACTCGGGGAACTCGTTACGCATGCGTTCAGCTGACCAGTTGGGTGCTTTGCTATAGACGTGTCAGAATTGCATCGATCAAAGAAGTCTTGCGTACATACCCCTCGCAGTAAATCTGCTCGTGCAAGATGGCATAGATGGGTGCTTCGTCAAAGGACAGGATTGAGTCAATAGCAGAGAGCGCGCCTCTTGTCAAGTGACCAAATGCCTCGATATCATAGGCAGCACGCAGCACAATCTCGTGCACCGAGTCGATGCCACCATGCATTCCGAACATGATACCTATCTGCTGGAAGCGTCTTGCAGTCAAGTGACCTTCAGAGGGCAATTTGATAGTACCGTCACCGAAACGTTGGATGTACTTTACTATCGTCTTGACTCTGTCGATATCCTCGGGATATTTGCTGTAGTAGTTCTGGTTGCGTTTGGCCACTCTCTTGTACAGTGCTCTGTATACTGGGTCGGGTTGCTTGACTAGCGGTTGGAGGCCACCATAGATGAACGCCTCGCGGAGTCCTTGTGGATAGAACGAGAGATACGTGATGCTGCAGAAGCCACCGAAACTCTGGCCCATGATGGACCACTTTTGCTTCTCAGGAGGGTAGTCTGCTGTGAGAGATTGTCGAATGGCCTCACAATCTCTTACAATACTATCGGCTCTGAAAAGCTTGAGATATCTTGCCTGTACATCATTCTCTCCACGCAGGCCTAGAGTGCTGGGTGTGATTGGCGTACTGAGGCCAGTGCCTCTCTGATCGAGGTACAGCATTTGGTATCCTTTGTCCAGAATGGTCCATGTGAAGGGATAAGCGTTTGGATGCCGACAAGCTCCTCCTGGGCCACCGTTCAGGAAGACCATCCACGGCAGTTGGCTCTTCTTGTCGTCATGATCACTGGGATCCGCTGGAGACTCATGCTTTCGGACACTGCGAGCAAAGATGCGAATTGTGCCAGAACTTGGTTTCGAGTAGTCTTTGGGAACATCAAAGAAATGTTCAGTGACCTTCAGTTTACCTGTAGCGTATTGAGCGTCAACATGTCTGAGTCGTAGATAAGCATCCTTTGCTCGAATGTTGTGAATCGCATCGAAGAACACGATAACCACTGACCAGATATCTGATGAGTTCTCTGCTCCACTATCTTCGCCGCAGTGACTTTGATCGAGGTAGCCATTTTGTGTGTGATAGGCAGACAAGTGATGGTGAGGGGCTGAATGTTGGGTTGACTATAGAGCGATTAATGACGCCCCAGACTTGGACGCTCCTGCCTGTTGTGATGCGCGGCTTGTTGTCAACAACAAGCAAAGCCGACTCATGAGGATCAGAGAATCCAATCGAACATCTATAGCGCTAAACAGGCTCTAAGAGCTCGTCAAATTCACGCTTCCCAGTTTATTCTTGACACATTCGACTTCTTGTCAAAATAGAGGGGAGGGGGTCTGGATAGCTGAGGATTTGGCTACCCGCACAGCTCGGACTCTGCTACGCCGACGATCCTCCACCGCCAGCAAGATTTGTTCACAAGAGATATATTTACAGCATTGCATCAAAACATTTTAGCGACTCTTCAGACAAAATCGACATCTGAACAGCCATGGCTAAGAAAGACAAGGGCAAGAAGGAAGCCAAGAAGGCGCGTGTAGCTGCAAAACAGGAGAAGGTTGCCAAAAAGACAGAAAAGAAGGCCAAGAACAAGAAGGATGCCGACGACAGCGATGTTGAAGAAGCCGATCTTGACGCGATCTTGGCCGAATACGCAAAGAAGCAAGAGCAATTCCTAAAGGTCACCGAGGACACCGTTTCCGGGCCATCGCCGAGAAGTGCTTCCACCTTCATCGCCTCACCTTCAGATGGCAGAGAACTTTTCCTTTTCGGAGGCGAACATTACAACGGAGCCATTGCAAATTTCTTCAATGATTTGTACATCTACAGGATCAATTCGGATGAGTGGCGCAAGGTAACGAGTCCTAACTCTCCCCTTCCTCGAAGTGGACATGCCATGTGCAGAGGCGGCAACACTGGAGGCATCTACATGTTTGGTGGAGAATTTAGTTCGCCGAAACAAGGAACATTTTACCACTACAACGATTTCTGGAGTCTGGAGCCATCGACTAGAGAGTGGACCAAGATTGAAACCAAGGGACCATCTCCGTCCGCACGCAGTGGTCATCGCATGGTAGCTTTCAAGCGTTACATCATCCTTTTTGGAGGTTTCCAGGACACATCTCAACAAACAAAATACTTGAACGATCTATACATCTACGATTGTCAGACTTTCCAATGGCATATTCCTGTCCTCCCACCTGCAGCCATGCGCCCGGATCCCAGATCATCATTCTCCTTCCTTCCGCACGAAACTGGTGCAGTCGTGTATGGTGGATATTCAAGAATCAAGACTTCGACCTCAGCTGGAAAATCAAAGGGAGGCAGACAAGCTTCTCGTGTCATCATGAAGCCTATGGTCCATCAAGATACCTGGTTCCTTCGTATCACACCACCTCCCCCGGAAGCTCCAATGAACACATTGCCGACAGTCCGTTGGGAGAAGAGAAAGAAGCCGGTCAATTCGCCTAACCCAGCTCGCGCCGGCGCCACCATGGTGCATCACAAGGGAAGAGGCATTGCATTCGGTGGTGTACACGATGTCGAGGAAGACGAAGAAGGTATCGACAGCGAATTCTTCAACCAGCTATTGGCATTCAACATCGACCGCAACCGTTTCTTCCAGCTGAGTCTCAGAAAGCCGCGCGCCCAAGCAGCCAAAAAGCAAGGTGGTGGAAACGAACGTGGTGGTAGACGTGGCAGAGGCAAAGCAGACGAAGAGGAACTTTTGCGCAACCTTGCCTTGATCGAAGGCAAAGGCTCCTTGGACGATGGCGAGCTTCCCCTCAAGCGCGATGACGACTCAGATGACGACGATGTCAAGATTGAAAAACCCGTGCAATACGAGATGCCTCATCCTCGCTTCAACGCACAACTCGCAGTGCAAGATGATACACTCTACGTCTATGGTGGCACATTCGAAAAGGGTGATCGCGAATTCACGTTTGACGAGATGCACAGTATCGATCTAGGCAAGTTGGACGGTGCCAAGGAGATCTTCCGTCGTGAGCTCGAAGATTGGCAAGGTAGTGATGACGAGGATAGCGACGAAGATGACGAGGATGAGGAGGATGATGAAGATGACAGTGAAGATGAAACAGCCGGCACTGCCACTCCTGCCACCTCTGTTGCGCCTGAAGAGATTGCCAAGCCAGAAGATGTGGCCAAGAAGCAAGCAGCAGAGGATGAAGAGCCCGAAGACGAACCCGCCACCGAGAAGTCCGACGGCCTTCCTGGCCCGCGTCCCTTCGAGTCTCTGCGTGAGTTCTTCTCCCGCACAAATCATCAATGGCAAGACATCATCCTGGAGGAGCACAAGTTCAAGCACGCAACCCAGATCACCGAGAGATCGGTCAAGGAGATCCGAAAGAGTGCGTTCGAACGCGCAGAGCAGAAATGGTGGGATGTCAGAGAGGAAATGCAAGTCTTGGAAGACGAGCAGGAAGCTGCTGGTATTGGCGAGGTTGTCGCACTCGAGTCACGTGGCGAAGGTGCTGGTGGCGGCGGTGGCGCTGGTAGGAGAAGATAGACACGCTACGTTCATTGTCGTACTAGTCTCGCTCACCTCCTGAACTATAGTAGATACAAGCATTGTACGGGGACAGACAATACAATATAGTCAATCTCCCAGCCTGCCGAAGTTGGCCATTGAAAGGCGCGATGTTTTTTACATCGGCATAATGGTTGACACAAGAGTGTGTGAGATTGCTAGTCTCCTGAAATCGGCCCGTGACAGAACACTGTCCGTTCTAGCTGAGGAGGGAGCATCTACAACACGACCACACAAAATCGTCATAAAAAGATGTTTAAGAGCATGGCCATCTCCATACATTGGACTAAGGTCACAGCCTATGTATTATATCTGGCTAAAGAGCGTGAGGTATTTCGTCAAAGAACCAATCTCGCACAATCGACAAAGTTCGCAACTTGAAGCCTTCAAAAAAGACTCAACCCGAAGACGGACCCGACCCCCTTGAATAGAAGTGAGTAAGAAACGAAACCCATCAAGGTACACTGCACAGCAGCAACACCATCACAAGCACCATCAACCCCTCATGCACTCTACTTAGTCTGAACATAAATATCAGAAGAACCACTGCTCTGGTAGCCTTCAGTAGCAACGATCTGGTAGTAGTGAGTTCCAAGGTTGAGTCCATTCTTCTGCCACGCGTTGAAGTGGTTCTGCATGGTCACGGTTCCGCCGACACGCTTGCTGGTGCGGACGGACCAGTATTGCTGGAAGGTGCGAGTGCCATCGATGGAGGGTTGGTTGGTGCGGGTGGAGACGTAGACGTTGTAGGTGCCGCCGTCGGTGGAGAAGCTGCCTTTGAATTGGGCGCCCTGGCTGGGGTTGTAGGTTCCGTAGGATTCGATCACGTAGTATTCGACCTATTTGGGTAGTTAGTATTGATAGGTCTGGTTCAGGAGGGAAGACACCGAGTTAATTACAAGCGGGTTGCGGGTCCATCCGTATACAGCGAGGTAGCCATTGCCACTGGGGCTGAAGCTTCCACCGTAGTTGATGGTGCTTGAGGTATTGTCAGTGAAGTTGGATCAACAGAAGCACTTTCGTCAACTTACCGGCCGGTACCGGGGTTCCAGCCCTTTCCACCGACGAAGTTGCCAGTGTTGGTCCACTTGACAGAGTAGCGACTGCCCTCACCCAGAGTGAACTGAGCAGAACCGCCGCCGTCAGTCCACCAGGAGTAGAAGTAGCCGTTGTGAGTACCCTCAGCACTGGGGGTGCTCTGACGCTTGGCGAGAGTTGCGTTTCCATCAACCTCGTCGGTAAGGAAGTCGAAAGGGGCGGCCAGCACCGAAGTAGCGGCCATCAAGGCGCAGAAGAAAGACTTGAAAGAGACCATGATGAAGGATGTAAGACCAGGATTGATCTTAGAACTGTGTTTGTTGGATTTGATGATAGTACATTTCCCTCGTCACAGCATCGTGCTTCTTATACCCCTTCTCTTCGACACAGGTTCGCGATATCATTGATTGAGCCTAAACATAATTCAGTAAGCAAGTAGCACCGACTGATCAACGTCTCGAGGTGACGCTGACTCCAGACTCTCGCCTATGCAAGAGGTTGAGTAGAGTCTGCTCTATTTCTCTTGGACTCTTGGCTCGACAAGCTATTTGAACGGTATGCCAATGTTGTCTTGTATATCCGGCATACGGCCGCACACCGGCTAAAGGAAATAGTACCTGCCAAGGCAATCTTAGCATGCGAGAGTCTTCCTATTATTGATCACGAGCGGCCTGATCAGCATGGTTATTTGGCTATAACATGGCAAGAGTGAAAGGAGGAGAAGCTTGTCAGCGCGGGAACATGGAAGACACAGCCTTGTCGCCAAGCGAACTATTGTATCAGATCAAGCGAGCCGAAGAGCCACTCTCTCCCCAGATCAACCTAATCACATAACTAGCCCAGTGCAGTGTATAGTGCAAGACGACATGGTGAAAGGACGTATTGCCACCACGCGCACGTTTGAGCTTCAGAGCCTCTACATGTTCAGGCTGTTCGGAAGCGTACATGGAATTTCCTTCTACACGCGCCGATCCGGTGATCCGTGGCGACACAGGCCTGGAATGAAGGCCTTATTCGGTGAAGGCGTCTTCTGAAACAAACAACAGCAACCACAGAGCACAACACCGGTGCCACCGCGAAGGCTTGCTGCTTGTTGGATGGCGGCCACAGACAACTCACCCGCTCTGGTCCGTCACGACAAGAACTCTGGAGCGAGCGGGTCAATCAAAGATGGTGATCTGCATTGATGTCGTGCTATATCCAGCGGCAACAGCGCTTTTCGTGGAGGTGCAGTAGCGAGCAGAGTGGAAGAAACCTTGGAAGCTCGTAAGAAACATGGCAGAAACGTTCACCGCCTCGGGAGATGAGGGGTAGATCCGATCGATAAGATGGGTTGTCTATCGGCTATTTTTGTACGGTCCGATGACAGTCGCGACTGCCACAATATTCATGGACGCAAGTACTTGGGAAATACAGATCGAAATCTAGTGGGAACACAAGCTCACACTGTCAATGTCTTAATCAACTACATTATGCTCTTCCTTAGATGCTCTCACGCATACACTACCAAAATTTACACGCCGAAGTGCGACAGAAGGACCTATGCCATGTACGACAGAATTGTCGTCGTTGGCCTTTATCCGCAAGACACGACTTCTCGAGACGAATGGACTTTTGCAACGTTCATGAATAGCTTCAACTTTGACACATACAAGTGGGGTGGTATGGACAGTTCTCCTTTATCCCACTCCGCACCCCTCACGGCTAATACCTGGAATGGCCAAGACTGGCAACAACTGACGAGACTGGGTGCTGGAATATTGGCGATTCACGCGGTTTAAGCATCCATGGAATCTAGAGCGAGCTGAATCGCGTATTTCTATTGGGTATCTTATACGAGTTGACTAGATGGTAGTCACGCCCTGACGCTTCGTAAGGATAGATTCGAAGCATTGATCAAGGATTCGGAGGCCCTCCTCGATCTCATCGGCTGTGACGGTGACTGGCGGGGCTAAACGGAATACACCACCCATGCCTGGAAGATTGACGACATTGCAAGAAAGACCAGAGGCCATGGCCAGTTCAGATACGGCCTGACCGAGATCTGCGCCAGGTGCTTTGGTTGTGGCGTCCGAGATGATCTCGATACCCTGAAGGAGGCCTTTACCACGGATATCGCCAATACACCAGTACTTTTGCTGGAGTTTTTCTAGACCAGCACGTAGCTGCTGACCACGTTCTGTAGCCTTTTGGCATACGTTGTCGCGCTTGACTATCTCGAGAACCTTCGCTCCGACCGCTGCAGTCAGAGGGTCATTGAGGTGAGTAGTGAGCCATAGGAATCCTGCCTCTTTGCAGCCGCGCTCTATCTCGGCAGTGGTTGTCACGGAGGCAAGAGGAAGACCACAACCCAGGGTCTTAGAAAGGGCCAGGATGTCAGGGATAAATCCCTCCTCATGTTCATACGCGAACATCTTGCCGGTACGTCCAACACCAGTCTGTGCTTCATCCAGGATCAGAAGCATGCCACGCTTCTTGCATTCTTCGCTCATACGCTTGAGGTAGCCCTTTGGCGGCTCCAGAATACCACCGGTCGAAAGAATTGGCTCCATCATGAAGGCAGCAAGCGATCCGACGCTCTGTCTATCGATCATAGACCAGCCGAACTCGAGCTCCGTCTCCCAGTCGTAAGAGCCATCTGCCTTCTTGAATGGCGAGCGATATGCGTAAGGTGCAGGGAAAGCCAGCTGGCCAGGCATTGATGGTCCGCCATTCTTTCTACCGGCCGAGTAGGTCGCAGAGCCCGAACCTTGAGTGAGACCGTGGTAACTCGCTGAGAAGGCGACGATTTCAAATTTGCCAGTATAGCATTTGGCCATCTTGATAGCAGCTTCTGTTGTCTCGGAGCCAGTGTTCAAGAAGAATGACTTGCTCAAGTGTTCTGGTAGAAAACTAGCAAGGCGTTCTGCGAGGTCGATCACAGGATCCGTCAACATGTTACTGAGCAGATGGTCAAGTTCGGCGACATGATGTTGCACAACTTCAACAATCTCTGGGTGAGAGTGTCCAAGTAGAGAGCTCATCTGACCAGACGTGAAATCCAGAATTTCTCGGCCATTTGCATCGTAAAGCCGTGTGCCTTTCGCCTTGACAATTCTCATAGGTGATGGAGGTACACCTGTGTACATGAGATACTTATTGGCCCGCTGCCAGAACGGGTCGATATGTGTGGTTTGTGCTGCAGCTGTGATCGTGATTGTGGTTGTGGTTGTGGTCGTCATGTTGGCCGAATATTCGAGTGTGTTGATGGTGGAATTGGTTTGCAAAGATGGTAAGGATTTTGGGAGAAAGCAATGAGGGACTCGACATGTTATATACACACGAACTCAACATGGTAATACGTGGACGACCTCGACCTCCTGGGAGAACGGTGGACACGATACGGCAAACTATCAGGGCGGGAAAGTCAAGTCCGGGAAACTTTTCCGCGTTATCACCACCATCGGGGAACTCAATGCACGGAAGACTTTCTCCCGGTACGATAACAAGATAGCAGGGGTACATGCCGAATGATTCCAATGAACAGAATCATGTCTGAGAACTACTACTGCCGCTTCGTGGCAAGTACAGCGCTGAGATGCTTGAAATGTTGACTCAACATGCGTTGGCAGAAAACCAGACACGGAGAAGAACTCATCCAAGAGCACTACAATAGCAAAGCTGTTTGCTTTTTGGTTATCCACACCATTCGGGTAAAGATGGAATGCTTAGGTCGAACGTTGGTTTGGTAATCGCGGTTCCTCTTACATTGACGGATTACCATTGCGACTTCCTCCCCACCGTGCTTGTCTTTGGGAGCCAAGCGATTAGCTAGTCGAGAAGGAACACGAAGCCACGAATGACTCGACAAGGAACGACACATAGAATATGCTGGGATAGAGGTTTGTTGTTCTTCCACGCGTGTCTGGTGACTTCGTATCAGTTCTGTCATTAGACTCATGCTCATGTCATTACACTCTCTGCGTATCCTGCACAGGGGTGATCTCATCTTTATCCTGGCTACCGGAGCTCTTCTCCTCATCCTTGCGGTCTTTCACCTCTCGGAGAGGGTTCTCGCCATCCTCTGCTCCTAGCATTTCAATGCCTTTCTCGACCGGATGGCCTTCGTTGACGCGTTCCTGTTGCGTCTCACCCTTTTCGGGATCTTGAGCCACGTCATGCTTGGACTCGATAACTCCCATGGTTTGTTTCTCATCAGCTTTTCCATCAGCGCTGTGGGCACTTTTCTTGTAGACGCTCCAACCGCCACCCCATCCGAACCATCCTTCCGCCCACGGTCCACGAGCAAAACAGCAAATCAGTGCAGCGCCGATGCTGGCTACGCTGTAGCTACCGCTGACGATCCATCCGCCTCTTGCGTACAAATGGTTGCCGGCTGCCGTGCCAACAAGCTGACCGCAGAACGTCGCAACCATGAATGCCGTGTTCACTCTGTTGCGTGCTTTTGGCGCGATACTGTAGATGGCACTTCTGTTCGCGATCTGCGCTGTTTGCAATCCGAAGTCGTTGAAGAAAGCCTGGATCACCGGACCAGCGATTGTGATGCGTCCGGTATAGGTGCCGATACAAATGCCCAGCATACACCAGAGTTCGCCTAGTATTACAGAGAACAGAGGTACGAAGCGATCGATGACATATTTGGCCCAGAAAGGCCCAGTGAACATACTCGCAATGCCGATGAGAGAGAAGAGACCGATGGTCAGAGAATCGTAGTTATAAGGTGAGCCCGCGAGAAGAAAGGTCAATGTTGTCCAAAAGCAGGTAAATGTCGCTGCTGTGAAGAAGGTAACAAAACAAGCTTGTACCAAGACTGGCTCTTTGAAGAGCATCTCGAGAATCGACCATAAGATCTTGAAGTAATTGATACCGCCAGGGTTGGTAGAGGGATAATCTGGCATGAATAGCCAGAGAAGGACAAAGATGGCATATTGCAGACCAAGCGCTAGCCAGTAGATGTTGCGCCATGCTATGTGGATACTGTCAACAGAGTGTGAGAGCGACGTGTTCGGGCATTCACTCACAGGTAAAATTGGTCAATACGCCAGACAGGAGTCGAGCAATCAGCATACCCAACAGAAGGCCAGACGTGACGATGGACAAAGATGCAGCCCTTTTATTAGGAGGTGCAAGGTCACCAACCAGCGGGAGCATAAGCTGCGGTGTAACGGTAGTGACAGCCGTAACGAAAGAGATAGCAGTAAACGCAGCCAAGTCCTTCGTCACACAAACGCCGATCCTAGACAGACCCATGAGCAACAGCATCCTCTTAACCATCCGGCAGACTTACCACATAGTTGCCGTGAAAAACACAAGACTCAGAACAAATGGTCTTCGCGGTAGCAAATCTCCCAACGGACATAGAAACAGCAGTCCCGCCGCATACCCAGCCTGCATCACAGTAGGAATCTGCGACACCTTCTCATACGGCACATCGAATTCCTCTGCCAGAATATTAAGGATAGGATGACTGTAGTAGAGATTCGCGACCGTGAAAGCACCAGCGAAGCCGAATAGGACATTCAGTGGCATACTGAACACGGGCGGTTTTTCCGGATCCCAGCGACATCGCGGGGGTGTGTAGGTTATGGTGTTGTAGATGCGCTTCCATATCGAGGTATTATTCTTTATCTCCTTCTCTTGTATTTGCTGGCCGTCCGATCCTGAGGAGTATCCTTGGTCCAGCGATAGATTGGAGGGTGAGTTGTGCTTTACATCGTCTTGCGCCATTCTACGTTATCGCGCTGTAATGCGCTTCAGCAGGTCCTGTCACAACAGTAGTTGCGAGGGATGCGAAGTGGTAGTAAAGAGGCAAAGAAGAAGCAGAAATGACATTGACACGGGTAACACGACATCTATGTACCTAGTCGAGGGAGTGCATCGCCTGTCACTGGTCTACGAGCCGCAATCCCGATGAGATCTTTGACTGGTGCCAGTGTTGATCACCGTTCGGCCCTCCGCCTCCGCATTTTCGAGGAAAGATAAAGGCATCAACTCCGTTAGATCCGTCTTGGAAAGGAATACATGAGTGCATGGCTGGCATGTGTCAGCCTTGGAGGAAACCGTTCGAGTAGTACTTGCTCGTCTCTGGAGAGATCTTCCGCTTGATAGTGCTGATCAGATGTGCGAGTCTGACCAAGAGGTAGCCATAGCTGATGATAAGATGTCGGATAGAATGCCGTAAATACTGAGGTTTGACAGGACGTGGAGTTGAGATAAGAACGCCAGCCGTGCCAAGATATATCTCGAACAGGCTAAAGTATGCCCAAAGCTCGAGACTTGTCCCAAAACGGCAATCTTCCACATCATGAAGAAAAAACTTTCTTCTCAACCCAATCAAAGCCATCTATGAGGTGCTTTACAACAATAAGAGCTGCTCATTGACAGCACAGCAGTGGTCAGTACGGGGCTTCAACTCACTGTCAGTGCCATGAGTTCTCTGCTTGACTTCCCAAAACTTCACCAACACCAAAATGACATTCTATCCCACCACAAAAAGAGTCCTGTACCTCTTCCGCAAGCAAAAGGATGATGTGATGGTCAGTACGGGGGTCGAACCCGCGACCTTGGCGTGCCACGTATCGAAGGATATTAGCACCACGCTCTAACCAACTGAGCTAACCGACCAGGTTGATGAGTGAATGTTCTTCCCTGTTGCTACATGAAGATGCACGCGAGCAACAGCGACCAGTTCTTATTCGTCATCGGTGTGAACCTCTCCACGTGCTCCAGCCTCCTTGTTGACCTCGGCCTCCTTGATCTCCTTCTGCCTTCCATCCTTGAGTATCTCGTTGATCCTGGCTTTCATATCCTCACCGGGCACGATCTTGATGAGCGGGCCTTCTTGAACGTATCCGGGACCGTCGTCGAGGCGATCCCAGACACCATCCATCTCAAGGTGATCAAGCTTAGGCAGGTGATCTCTGACCCAAACGGTCAATGACTCCCAGCTTCCCTGTAACCGGCAGTTCCTCAGAGTGATCCCTTGTATCGCTGCTTGATGCTTGGTAAGGAATCGCATCAGGTCCAGTTGGTTGATCGCAAATGTGAAAAGACCGACGCTTTCGATGGATGGTGATGGTATGCAATCAAGGATCTGAGCGTTAACGAAGCTATGAAACTCGTCGCTCACGGCGCCAATACTGATATGTTTCAGGTTGGTTGCTGCCGACAATATGCGCTTGGCGGAAAGCAAGGGAGGCTCGAGACCACCGATGTCGAAGTTGATAGTGATAGATTCGAGCTGACGGCATACAGTTGCTAGTTCGGCCTCGATTCCCCGAGTGCAAAGAATTGATATCCAATGATAGCTTCCCAGTTGAGCGCCTTCGATCGAAAGTCCATTTATCTTGCATTCGTGCTCGTGAATCGCTTTGATCGTTGTTTGAATTGTCTCTTTCCATATGGGTGCCCAGATCCTATCATCGTTACCGAATTCATTAAAAGGTCTGTTGTATAGATACCCCTTGGCACCGACAGGATTGGACTCGTTAACATCGAATGCAAGCCCAAGATGCTGATCTCGCTTTGCGAGCATGTCAAAGGCTGTACCAAGCATCTTCTGTGCGTCGCCTGATGACCTTAATCCCTTCTCTGCGAAATACCTGTTTGTGTAGAAGCAAACCTCCTTGTGGCTGGGCTCAGCCTTTTTCTTTCTCTTGTCTGTTTCCATCGGAACTGGGGTCAGGTTCTGTGCCAACACTATGAGACCCTGTGGAGAAGCGCAGACAGGCGAGATATCGACCGTGTGTACATAGCGACTGAAGCGGGGGTGTCTTGATATATCGATGAATGCTTGTATAGACGAGCGTGTCATGACGACAGTAAAGGACTCCAGATAGAACTCTGCGAATGAGTCTGACGCAAAGTCAGATATGTGCTTGTTTACGAGACGCAGTGACTTGAGATCTTTTCCCTTAAGGCCATCATCATCAAAACAGATTGCTCTGATGAGCTCATTAGGGAGGTCCATGAGGCGGAACGGCGCGGTTGAATCACTAGGTTAGATATCAGTATGGGTCTCAATCGAGTTGCGCGTAGTCATCATACGTTTTTGGGGTGTCTGCCATGGTTGACGTGATTTGTTGCGTGCTGATATATGTTGATGTATGTTGACGTGCCGGCACGAATAATGTGGAAGTGACAAGTGATGTGTTGCGCAATGGCGTGGATTGCTCTTTCTCAATCGAGCGACGTCGACAAAGAATCGTGTTCTTCCTCGATGGAAGCCGCGGGCAATTGGACGCTTCGAAGCAAGTCACATTCAACGAAGCTGCGGGATGTTGCACTTGAGTAAGTGGAAGATCAACAGAGTGCTTGATTCTCTGTGATCTATGGGACTGGCTACGACTATATAACTAGCCATCAAACAAAGAACTGCAGCTATAGGCAAACAGCAAAGCTCTGGACCAAAGATATCAAAGCTTATGAGACATGCATGGGTAGGCATGATCAAGTGTTGCCCCTAATTGTTCGACCCCCTACTTCCAGAGTGTTCCTCCTTTGCTAAGAGAGATTAGTCGGTTTTGCAACTGAAAAAATTCAAGATGCCGTTGACGACCTTCTATTTGGCCATCAAGAGCAAGGTCCAAGTAAGCTCTCACTGAACAGACCGCCGTCCGACAATAGTACTGTGCATTTTGATGTGGTTATCATCGAGGGTCTAGCGGACGAGAGCCTTGTATGTATGCACAATTACTTGTGGTCCCACGGGGCTCCTACCTATATCGCTGGAGTTCGCCATGCAGAAATGCACGACAATACTCTTTGATATGTGAGGTAATTATGATCGAAACTGCCAGACGGATGGCTGCAGAGAAAAAGGTCTTAGATGGCTTTCTATAACACAATTATATATGCACGTCTATCGTTCATCTTTTACAACTCATCCTTGACTATCTCCGCCTTCTTGAGAGCCTCGCAAACAGCAGGTGAACCGACTTCCATGCGGTAGACACACTTCTCCTCCTCAAACACCTTCCAGATCTCGTTTTGCTCGGCACAGGCAAGAATCACGGTAGTGCTACGGTTAGGACCGTTCCAGCAGTGTTGACCATTCTCATGTCTCATAGCAATGCGCTCACCAGAGCCAAGACCCTTGCCATCGGCTGAAACCTCTTCATCGACGGTGATCTTGTCGAAGCGGACGAAGTTGCCCATGCGTGTGTTGCTGCCACCCTTCTTGGACTTTTGGGTCGTGTGCTCCATGAAGCACAGCTCGTAGGTGTACTCGCCAGAGTCGACGGAAATACATTGGCCCTTGAGGGCGCGGAAGACGCCATCAGGACCGTACTCCTTGTTCAAGTCTTCGTTGTGTGATTCGAGGTCCTTACGCTGAGAATTCACGGCGTCCTGGGCAGACTTGAGGCGGTTCTTTGCGTCGTTGACAGCAGATGACTCGCCACCTTCTGCTGAAAGGTCGGCGAGAATGCCGTTCTCGATGAGCATGATGCGGAGGTCACGAAGCTTCTGGTCGACCCAGTCGCGGAGAGGCTTAGGGAGGTAGTTTTCGATCTCGTACACTGCAGGCTGTTAGTGGACATCAGGCTGGAGAGTCACAGGTCGAAACTTACAAACTTCGACATCCTCGCCCTCGGTCTGGAGATATGACTCCCAGTCGAGACCGTTATCCGCGTCAGTCTTGGTAATTTCGTTGAGGTCTCTGTCGTGTGCAGAAGTGTCATCCCCAGACTTGTCGCGAGCAGCATAGTCTTCCCAAGCACGTACAGCTCTCTTGACACCTTCATCGTTGAAGTTGGGGTTGTACTCCTCCTTGAAGGTTGACAAGATAGCCTCGAGCTCCTTGACACGGTCTTTCGAAGTGTCACGTTCCTGACGGACGCGGACGAGGTGATCTCTCAACTCCTCAGTTCTCTGCTTGGCAAGTCCTACGAGGACACCCATCTTGCCTTGCTTGGCTCCCTGGCTCTTGACAACCTTGCCCTTCTCGCGACGCTCGACTTCAGCAAGCTCTTTCTCCATGTCTGTGACGTGAATCTCCGAAGCCTTGAGCTGGGTGTGCAGGGTATTGATTCTGTCCTCGACTTCCTTTCTCAAACGCTGGGCCTCGTTGGTGTACTCCTTTCTCTTCTTGTTGGCATTGTTAAGAGCACGCTGGCGTGACTCGTTCTTCTTCCTCCATTCCTTGCCAATTTCGTCGCACTTGTTCTGGCACTTGACACCGCCAACTCCAGCCCATTCTTCACTGCCATCACAGCAGAGGTCGTAGTCGCAGAAGCCGTCGTTGACGCTGGTGTAGGGGACGTAGCTGGGCTGGTGCCCCTTGTTCTTGCAGTAGAATCCAGGCAGGACTTGTGTGACGTTTATCTGATCCTTGTTGGTCGTATCCGAACGAGTCGAGGGTGAGAGTGGAGAAAGGTAGGAGCAAGCAGAGGTTCCAGGTTCATCGGAGCCGTCAGGACAATCGCAGTAGTCGTCGTTGACCTGGGAGAAAGAGATCTTGATGGACGGATTCGAAATGCAAGTAAATGATTCAGCATCCTTGTAGAACTTGGCGACTGGAAAAAGTAGAAGGTCGTGTCAATTTGGATGTCTTCCAATAAAGCTACAATGGTAAACTTACATTCTGGGCCAACACCGCGAGGCCGCGAGGGCTCTGAAGCAGCAGACGCAATTGATGCGGCTGCGATGATCCAAGCTGCAGCCGTCTTCATGTTGGCTATCTTACCGCAAAAGATAAAACACAAAGTTTGATTTTTGTGGCACAAAACACAATTCTTGAGCTCATTTACTTGCTCACCATCTCCCCGGGCCAAGTTCGACACCTTTACCATCAGAAGTGTCCGTGCGCTTATCGCAACTTCTTATCGGAGCCATGCTTTGGGGAAGCATCATCATCTCCACACTTTTTGTGTCTCCTGCTCTTCTTGCCACAAGGACATCAAACACCAGAATATCCAGATTGATTCATGATCTCCGAGGATGAGATCGCCAATTACGAAGACTTTCGAGACTGCGTGTCCGAATTGTTGATTTCGAGACTTTCGGGTACTGCAGACAAGAAGAAGAAAAAGGCCACCAAAGGCCGCAAGAATGAGATCAAGCCAGTGAGCAAGCCAGAGCAAGATCAAGAGAACAGCGATGCTCTGGTCGCTGATCTGGGTGAAACGATAGAAGTATGTTTGAACGCATTGCTTCGTTTCATACTCTTATGCTGACTCAATCGGTATTTCAGTATCTCGCCTCTGAGATATTCCCTTCATTTCCCGACGACTTACGAGTCTTGTCGTATAGTGATGTCCAAAATGATAAACAGCTAGCTGAAAAGTACAGCGTGCCTCTCGACTCGGATGTTTACGAGGATCTGTTACAGCCAATGCCATTGTCTGTGTCAGATTCATTGACCTCGTACGGTCTACTCTCTGATCCTACAGACCTGCCACGGTTACTGGAACCTGTGTTCACGTCCTACATCACGAGTAGAATCACTGCACCGCCAGAGTTTGCACCATCCAGTCGGGCCACCGAGTGTGAGATCTGCGAGAGGGAACATCTGCCACTCACCTATCATCATCTGATCCCAAGAGCTGTGCATGCAAAGGTTGTCAAACGTGGCTGGCATGCTAGCTGGGAGTTGAACAAGGTTGCTTGGCTTTGTAGAGCGTGTCACAGCTTCGTACATCGCCTTGCAACAAACGAAGAATTGGCTAAGGAGTGGTATAGCATCGAGCTTTTGTTGGAAAGAGACGATGTTCAGAAGTGGGCAATTTGGGTCAGCAAAGTCCGATGGAAAGCCAAGTAGTAGTTCAAAAGAATATGCATTGCTCCTGCTACTTTCAGCAATTAGACTTCCTGTGCAGTAATGACACGCTATGCTTATGTACATCATTAGATCGTGTCCGCTCATGCTTCGCCAAAGTTCATGTGCCCTGTCTGCTTGGCATGCTCTGTGGCGCCCTGCTCTCCCTTACCAGTCCAGCCGCAAATGTTACACTTGATGGTGAAGCCATGCGTATCGGTGAAGTAGTGTCTCTGCTGCAAGACCTGACACAGCTCTCTAGCAGCCTGCAAAGCTCCACCATCTTCGCCTTCCATACCCTCGATCTGTGCGACCTCGAAGACTTTTCTATCGAATTCGGGGCTCGTGCCTTGACCAGGTGAGACGGCAACAACATCGTAGTGGATACCAGAATAGATCAAGATGCAGCGTCTCGATTTGCCTTCGTTGAAACGGTCAATGCGCAAGTCCTGTACGTTGATGCTGCAGATCTCGATGTCGAAATGTTGGGACAGGATCGCGAGCTCAATACCGCCTCCCCATGAGTCCTCACGCTGGATCCAACGGCAGTAGTCATCCGGTGCTTTCTCGAGCATACCAGCAGTGTACAGATCAGGATTGGACTGGATTGTCTGAGCCACCATCGAGCGCAACTATATTCGTATGTTAGTTGAGAACGTGATGGTCAATCACTGCTGAACATACCTCGTTCATACTATCGAGCGCGTCACCCAGGACAGCGCTACCTAGAGCTCTGAACATACAGCTGTTGTCATCCGGCATAACACGAAGAACGAGAACACCTTCAAGGCCAGGCACAGGCACCTCGGGTGGGTCACTCTCCACATCGTTGGGCTTCCTTTGGAGTGAAAGTGGTGCGGCTTGTTCTGCTTTTGTCGAGCTAGAAGGAAAGTCGCCAACATTGTGCTTAGGAGGTTGGATATTCTTCAAGGAAGGCAAGGTTCCATGATTTTGAGGATCCACGTGGCCGGACATGGGGTTATGCAACGACTGCTGAACATCGCGTGGCATGATGATGAGTTGTTCGCCATCCAGCTTGATGCCAACATCGGTCAGTTTTGTTTCGTTGTCAATGCTTGTTGTGTCCAGATTTTGTGGTGGGTATCCGTACTTGACATCGAAGTCGCCGACTGATGTCTTTGAAGATATCTCATGCTTGAGTTCTCCCCATGTTGCTGTCTCCGGCATGCTAACCTGGGACATGCCCGAAGGACCACGAATTCGAATGCGCATGGTACCCGTCTGGTTTTGATGTTCGATGTGTAGGTGTCAAGGTGGTTTGTGGTATGCGATATACGGTGTTGTGTTCGGTGGATTGTTCGACGTGGCGGTGTCTTGAGTGATAGTGACAGCCGAGGCGATACGTCATCCACAGGGTCACCCCCTCGGTAACATGATCCATGCATGTGAAAACATCCTCTCAATTTAATGTGTATATTGCGATGCGTGTGCTGATAGGGATAGAAGAGCTTGTTTTTCTGGCTGTAGGTTTTATGCTATCGGATGGCCTCTCACACGCTCAGTCAGAAGAGCGTTTTTCACAAGAAGGCAAAGTACTACTCGTGTCTTGAAGACTGCCCCACTCAGGCAAAACACCATCAGAATTCTGCCTGAAGGAGGGTGATATGCATGTATATATTCTTGCATTTTGATGAATGTCAGTCGACGGCATCATTGTAGAAGAAGCAAAGAGCTTCTAGGTACTCGACTGTTGTCCTCCTCGATGTGACATGGGCTCAAGATACCTTCGTCAAGATACACAATAGTATCTGGATTACCAGTAGTAGAAACCTAGATCCAACGCAAGACGACATCCCAGCGGACAGATCAGGGTACACAAATGCTTTTGTGCATTGCGATGGACAGTTGACAAGAGGTCTCTCGTCGCCGTGGCCACTACCATCGAGGTGACTTGTGACATCCGTGCGGAAGGTCCGGGCCGCCAAAAAGCGCGCTAGTATGAGTACCTTCTTGCCAAGACGCGCGTATACAGCTGAAGCCTTATTGATGCGTCGCGCAGTTCTCGCGCCCCGTCTCATCGAAAGGCATTGCCCGTGTCGAAGAAGAAGCCTCCTGAGGCAACAGCACCGAGCCACTGCTCTCTGAACTCGGCACCATGGCCGACACTACGATGAGCCAAGGCACGACTCCTGTTCCCTCGACCGAGGGCGGCGCCCAGAGCGTGTCGGAGGCCGAGCTCGATGCCATGCAGAGCATCCTCGACTTCATCTACGACTACAGAACACCTGAGTATGTGCATAGTGTTCGAACCACCTCCGCGATCCCTAACTAACTTGTGCGTCAGCGGCCATGACCCGTCCAAGGTCTTCCAGAGAATGGTCAACAAGCGTCTCCTCCCGGTCTACTACGATATCATCCAGGAGCCCATGGCAATGAGCACGATAAAGAGCAAGATCAACAACAAGAACTACCGGGCCTTCGCTGAGTACGTGCGCGACTGGGCCCTCATTATTCACAACGCACAACTCTTCAATCGACCCGATGCAGGTGCCTACCAAGACGCCTTGGTCCTTCGCGACGTCGTCGGTGCCGAACTCAAGAAGCTTGTCGACCTCAAGGTCATCTCTGAAGAAATCTCACAATTTCCATACCTCGGTGAAATTCCTCCTCCCGACGACTTTCCTCTCGAAGAGGAAGACGACGAGGACGACGAGGAAGATGAGGAGGATGATGAGATTGACGCCGAAGACTCAGACGACGACGGCGGCAAGCGCAAGAAGAAACGCGGTCGTCCTTCAAAGCGTGACCGTGACATGGACAGAGACAACGACCCGGACACTCGCAAGAAGCGCGGCAGACCACCAAAGGTGCTCACACCAATCGAAGCCCGCATCCAGGCTGTCCTCAAGGGCATCAGAAAGCCCAAAGGTCCTGGCGGACTCAAAATCGCATCATTCGAACGTCTTCCCGACAAGGCTGTTATGCCCGAGTACTACACGGAGATTCTCAATCCCATGGCCTTCGACATGCTTAAGCGCAAGCTGAAGAGAAAGAAGTACCAGTCGCTCGAGCAGTTTATGAGAGACGTGGATCTCATGTTCGAAAACGCGAAGAAATACAACGAGGATGAGAGCCAGATTTACAAGGACGCTGTCGAACTACAAGCTGAGGCGCACCGTCTAGCCAACGAGGAGCGCAACAAGCCCGACACGGACTATGTCATGGACGAAGGAAGGATTCCCCTGCCTACTGGTATCCTGTACAATGGCGAGCTGTACAAGGTTGGCGACTGGGTGCACGTCCAGAACGCGAACGACTTGACGAAGCCCATCCCCTGCCAGATCTACCGCACCTGGCAAGACCCGCAAGGCGGCCAGTGGGTCAACGTCTGCTGGTACTACCGTCCCGAGCAAACAGTGCACCGCTTCGACAAGCACTTCTTGGAGAACGAGGTTGTCAAGACGGGCCAGTACAGAGACCATCGCGTCGACGAAATTGTCGGCAGATGTTTCATCATGTTCACGACACGCTACTACAAGGGCCGTCCTCGCCGTCTGCCCGCCGACATGGACATCTACGTCTGTGAAGCTCGTTACAATGAGGAGAAGCTCACCTTCAACAAGATCAAGACTTGGGCCAGCTGCCTGCCAGACGAAGTGCGCGACAAGGACTACGAGATGGATCTCTTCGACATGCCCCGCAAGATGAAGAAGATGCCCAGCCCGATTGCATACCTCCTGAAGGACAGCGACAAGGAGACAGACGATCTGCCCAAGCCCGAGTGGGGAGCTGAGAACGCGCCCCCTAAAATCGGCGCCGTCCACAGACGCCCGCGCGACGCCAGAGACTCTCCTCCGCCTGAGCCGACTCCCTCGCCTCCACCTCAACCTCTCGTCGCTCCTCCCCAAGCCCGTCAACCATCACACATGTCCCCGTCCATGCCGGCACCTGCTATGCAAGCCTACTCGCCCATGCAGGCTCAGATGACTCCCATGCAGCCGACTCCTGCGCCTACTCGTCCTATGCAACCGCTGCCTCGTAGCTCGCACACTCCCGCTCCCGCTCAGCACTACATGCAGCAGCAATCTGCTTCACCCGCTCCCATGCCTAGCTTGCACCGCGCCGCCTCCAACCAGCCTGGTCAATTCGCTCCCGCCACCCCTCAGCCAATGACCGGTCTTCCTATGCCTCGCACCTCCAGCTTCCAGCAGTCGGCATCTACCATCCCACCCGCTCCCACCACCGGCCGCTCATCCTACCGCGACCCCGCTCCTATCGAGGTCTGGACTCTACCTGATGCTGCCAACGCCAGCATTCCACCCGAGATCCGCAACATGTACCAGACTGACGACCAAGGTCGCGTCCTCTTCTTCGCCAATCCTCCCGTCGTCCTCGCCGACGAGCCCAACGACCCCAACAAGAACCTCGGTCACAGTCTCGCCTACCTCGCCGAAAAATCCCGCCGCTCCGCCAAAACCCAGGACATTGTCGCCAGACGCAAGGCCTACGAACAAGGCAAGCTCGAGCTCGCAGCCAAGAAGAAGCGCCATCGCGAACATGACGAGGAGATGAGACAGGGCGACTACGAGACCCAGGTCAACAGAGCTCTCAATATGTTCAACCAACACCTTGCCCGCAACACTGCGTCGGAGTTAAAGGCCATGTACGGCGAAGAGGGCTGGGAGGAAGGCATGGAAGCCATGCTCTCCAACGTCGAGCAGCAACAAAAGCTCGCCGCTCAACGCAAGGTTCTCATGGAGAAGAATGCAGCCCAACGCGCTTCCGAACAGGTCTCTCTCAAGTCCAACGGTGTCATGTTCGACATCGTCGGGGATGATGGTCCCTCCTACTAAGCAAGCTTTGCTGTCTCAAGCCCACACCGCCATCTCCTTCGACAGCTTTGAAGCAAATTGACGGAAGAAGAGAAGATCGAGCATGGAATGGGCGTTTGTTTTTTCTGCATTGTGGGCTTTCTTTTTCCCTTTGGCGCTCGCGGTTTACTGTTTTGATTGCTTACCTGATGATACCCCTCCACTGCCCGAGGAAATGCAACGAAGACGAAAGAAGAGAAAGAAAAAGGAAAGGAACGGCAGACTGTCCCTTTTCAACGTATAAAGGTAGCCGGATTCGTGGTTTACGGATCGTGAGAAAATGATACACGATTGATTCAAATGAGATATCTTCTCTGTACTGTGTCGTGGATACCATTGGATGTCTGGTGAAGTGTTGTCAGATCTTCTGATACGAAGTGATGGAGTATGTCGTCGTGCTTTTCTCATGCAGGTGGTCAGTCAGCTATGACGGTGCAATGAAGACGGAAGAGGAGAATGCAAACATACGCAATGCTACAGCAACTATGGTGATAGAATGAGCACCATGATCTTCACAATGCATATACGAAGAGTGATATCTCTACACACTACTTATATGCACAATTACCACGTGTGAGACTCAAGGCCATGGCATCGGGTCAGCCGGTGGTTGAGCAAAGTAACACAACATCGGACGTTTTGCAATCAAGAGCCTCATTCCACTCAAAACTCTGGCTCGGTTGTATCATGCGATCCACGCTTTGAATCTTCCTATACAAAACAAGTATATACTACTACATATATACATACAGAAAGTCCCCTGCTCTGCCATGCAGACGGAGCTTGGCGATCAAAAGTGGCCGATGGGAATGAGGCTCTGTCTCTGCATCTATGACGATGGCTTCCGTCGTGATATCACGACGAAATACACAGCGATACCGACACCGATGGCATCGAGACCGAGGGCAAGACACCAAGCTCCTCGGATCCCCCACAAGGGCCCGTGTTTCTGGCTCACGTATCGCTCAACGGTACCTGCGATACCTAAGCCGATACTGATAGAGTAGTTGACCACAGTGGACACCAAGCTAGCAGAGATGCCTTGATGTTCCTTGGCCATGGCATTGCTGAGCAGGATGGTGCCGGATGGGAAGCTCCAGTTCATGCCGATGGGCATGACGACGACACTCCAGAAGGTGAGGACCCAGTATGTTTGGTGTACGGGCACGAAGGCGAGGAACAAGGTGCCGATGAAGAAGCCGAGCATAGCGCACAGCATGAGATACGATGTCTTGAACTTTCGCGCTAGCCAGCCGGCGGACATGGCGAAGCCGACGCCGGTGATGGCGACTGGAGAGATCTGGGCAGCGGCAGCAATGGCACTGGATCCACGGAATCGCTGCACAAACTGGAAGAGGTAGAAGAGCCAGATACCGTGGCTGCTCCAACCAGCAGCGATGCATGAGAGCGCCAGAACAGCCTCTTTGCTGAGACCACGAACAGGCACCAGGGCTTGCTTTGCATGGTTCATCTCGAGGTAAACGAAGGCAATCAGTAGCATCACCCCAATGCCCAACGTAAACGGGATGTAGGTCTTGTTCCATCCTACCACAGGAGCTTGGTTGAGTGCGAAGTTGAACAAGACAAGCCCAGAAACGCCAGTGCAAGCGCCTGCAAAGTCGAAGGTTGAGTTGTTCACTGCTCGCGGAACCGGAGCTGGTATGACCATGAAGGACAACACCGCCATGCAGACACAGATTATGGCAAGCACCCAGAATGTCCAAGGCCACCCTTCCTGCGTCAGCTTGCATTTGCCAAATAAGATTGAGAGCAAGAACTTACATGCAAACTGCGACAATAGGGCAGAAAAGATTGCTCCGAATACGAAACCAGTGGGACCGCAGGCACCGAACGCCGAGAAGACCATATTGCGCTTCAGCCCCATAGGAAATGTGGTACCTACGAGCGCCATGGCATTCGGCACCAGAATCGCGGGTCCGATCCCCTGAAAGCCGCGTGTGACGCTGAGCATGATAGATCCATTCGTCTTTGGAGCATAGCTGAAGCCAACGATGATTGACGTCAAGGCATACCATATCCAGCCTATGATGAAAACACGTTTGTGCCCGTACATATCTCCTAAACGACCTGAATCGAGTTAGTCTCTCGTTGGGAACACAGATCGAGTAGAAAGCCTCACCAGCGGGCAGGATGAATGCACCAACTGTCAAACTGAATGCTGCAGTGTACCAACTCATCGTTCCAAGATCGGTTGGAGCAACACCCAAGTCCTTGCCAATGATGAAAAGCGGTGCAACAGATTGGCCAAGTCCGCCAAGTGTGAGAAATTGAGCCATACAGACGGTGATGATGAAGAGAAGCTCGCGAGCATTTATCTTGGCCTTTGGCGGCGTTTCTGGTACTGGGGGGACCGCTGTCGGATCGCTCTTCTCAACGCGAGGTTCGCGATTGATGGGTGTGATGGCTTCATCTGAGGCACGGCCGTGAAGTGTCGGCACCTTGCTCGTGCTCACCGAGAGATTGTTGAGATCAAAGTCGAAAGAAACGGCCTGGCCGATGGGCGTTTGAGGATAATTAGAGACCTGCCCGAGAGTCGTTTCGGATCGAGCAAAATCCGTCCTCGAGGGATGGTTCTCGTCGAAAGAGAACGCCTCGCTAGAAGAGTCTGCGGGCATCCGCTCTGCATGGTGCAGATTGTCCGCCATGTGTCGCGGGTAAGGCGAGTGTCCACCCATGGTGCGTGTCTTGGATATATTGGTACTTCCTTGGTAGTATACCTGTTGGATGTCTCGTTTCTGCGAAACGGCACAAGTGCAGCCAAGTCCAGTGATATATAAGATATACTCGGCGGCTTTACAGCTGTAGACGGCCTTCAAATGCGTGTCGCTTGGTCGGTAATTGAACACGACGATTGGTACGGCTGCGACCTACTATTTCCATATTTTCTTTGTCGTAGCCTCGCAGTCGGCAAGAATTCAAGTCAGCGTTATGGTGGGCTAAGAAACCGCGATAATTCAGGTCAGTCCAGGGTACCAAGCTAAGGTGCATATTGGAGGTACGACGAAGGTACGCAGTGAGCTTAGGCTACTCGGCCTTCTCTTGTTTTGGATGGTCAGCAAATAAGGTGTTCCAGTGAGTCGAAAAAAGAAACAAGCAAGGCTCATAAGCTGTTGGGTCACAATGTCGAAAGTTGGTCGGAGCATCGTGATCCTGCTGGCTGCGGGCTCCGAGAGATGGTACCTACTGTACATGCGACTGTGTCGCACAGCTTACCCGTTCCTTAGTGATCGTGGTGTATATTCTTAGCAACCACAAGGATGAGAGCGATTTCCAGCGCTGGTCTTACTGGATGTAAGAAGGTACCCATAGATGACGATGGTATCACTGTGTGGTAGAGCTGACGGGGTGCCTCGACACCAGAGACTAGGGGTTACCTTTCTGGAAACAGGTCTCGCGTGATTAGCTAATTCGTATGATGCATTGTTGTGTGTAGACAGTGGCTGTGAGTCCCAAGGATAGGTAGTGTGCAAGGCAAAAGCTTGTCCACGAAGCCAAGTGCAAGGTACTCGAGTAGAGGTCGTGAAGTCTAGGAAGGTAGTAAGGAAGGCAGGGCCTGCCGTGCTCGGCGCTCGGCCTTGCAAAACTCCGATCTCGGGCCATTCTTTCGTCCCCCATCGCTCCTGCTTCCCATCGTGACTCCCCCTCAAGATCCCAGGCAACAATGAGTGCAATTTACTCTGCATCTGTATTGCAACATAATTATGGTTGCAGTAGATTCTACAAGTTTCCTAGCAAACACAACCATGCTTCGGCTAACGCCAGCATAAACCAGTCAATGTTCAGATATCGTGACTCTCTATTTCTCTCTTTAATTTCCGAACTTGTCTGAATTCTTGTATATTCACCACCAATATTTCGGCACTGGTGTTCAGAGGAACTTTCGACTCCGAATAAGCCAGCAATTGTAGGGAGTAGGCCATCGAGTAGTCAGACTTCCTTTTCCGGCCTTCCAGATATCGTCTGTGGGATTTCGTCAGTGCAGCGCAGCGTGCAGGCTTACTGCACTTTCAACTATACCTCGTGGCCTCGAGATCTCTGCACAGACCTGAGTACAACATCACTTCGCCCGAAGCCATGCGCGTGGAAGATCGACATGGTCGGTACTAAGCCTCGCTCTACACTGGTCTTGATCCGTTTGTCTAACACGAGCTAGCACTCGTTGCCTCAATTGGTACAGGGATCTGGTACTTTCTTGAATGCCATCTAGTCAGACGGGAATAGCCTCCTGTCAAGTTTACTTTTTGCGTACTCAAACTTTACGGCTCTGCGGCACCAGAGATGACAAGCCTGTTTATGGATCATCACAACACTGTCAACTAATGATTTCATTGTGCCTAGCGAGATTGTTCAGGACCGCCAACCAACCTTCCAAGCCTCGACCGGTATGTAGTATATACTGCGGGCTGTCCTCACCTTCATTCACTCCTTTGCTACAAGCTTAGCAGATGTGCAACCTCTCATTAAAAGGCAGCGAGCACTCTTGAGTCTCAACCCACTTAGTGTGTCTCGGCGTCTAACTCTTGTTTTCTTGTTCTACGTTGGCAATGTTTTCTACCAGTTCATTGGCTTTAGGCCTCGTTTGGGTCACTCTGACACGACACGTTTCGGCTGGAGGCTCAAATCCAAACCTTCCATGGGGACACCCATATGGAGGTTATCCCAACGGCTATTCAGACAACTCCAAGTCTTCATCTACCTGGCAGGACTCAAAGTCTTCGACCCCATCCTCCAGCGCGATTGCTGCTTCCTCCGTCAACTCAATCGACTCTGATTTTTCTACTTGGCAAAGCACATCAGCATCATCCTGGTCCACTGCAGTAACCGTTGCTACTACCAGCTCTTCTATCGAGTCTTCATCTACATGCACCACTATCATTTCTTCGGCACCTTATGCCTCAGCAAACTCAAGTAGCACCCATCACTCCGCATCTCCCTCAAAGACAGGGTCCGCACTCACCAGCCATGCTTCATCAACAACCGGCAACACCGTAACCTACGATTGGAACATTGAATGGGTGATTGCCGCACCGGACGGAATTGCTCGTCCTGTCATTGGCGTCAACGGTCAATGGTACGTTCATACATGATTCTATTGTTCGCTCGTTACTAAACGGTTATAGGCCTTGTCCTTCTATTGACGTGATGCAAGGAGACCGCGTGGTCATCAACGTCTACAACGGTCTCGGTAACCAGAGTACAGCACTCCACTGGCATGGAATCCACCAACGAGGTACGAACCATATGGATGGCGCTACTGGCACGACTCAATGCCCAATTGCCCCCGGTCAGAGCTTCCAATATGAGTGGATTGTAAGTTCGGTACCTAGCCTTTACTGGCAACCAAAACTGATTTAGTTCCAACAGGCCGACCAAGCAGGGACATACTGGTGGCACTCACATAATATGGGGCAGTATCCTGATGGACTTTGGGGCCCTCTCATCGTACGAGATCCTAACCCGCCCTTCGAATACGATGAAGAACTCATTATTACCCTTTCGGATTGGTACAACGACCAAATGCCCTATCTCATTCACCAATACCAATCCGCAGAGGGGTCAGCAGAAGATGGTACTCCCGACCCGTCGGGCGGAGCTTTGATCAATTCCGGAAAGAACGTCTCAATCCATGTCAAGCCTAGCACAACATACTTGGTCCGAATTATTTGCCCTGCTGCTTTCACTGGCCACGGCTGGGTCTTTGATGGGCACAATCAAACGACAGTTGAGGTAGACGGAGTGTATACGGTACCTGTAGTGGCCACAGCCGGGGGCAAGAATGTCCGTGTTGCTCCCGGACAGAGGCAATCATTCCTCATGAGAACGAAAGATGATACAAGTAAGAACTATGCGATTCTTGACTTCCAGGATCCAAACATGCTGTTCATCAACAAAGGCCTCACACCGGACCCAGTCTATCCTCTCAACGCTACCGCCTGGCTGGTGTACAATACAAGCGCGGATTATCCAGCACCACCCGTTCTCTACAATCTGGGGAACGACGACTTCTTCGACGATCTCAACTATGTTCCGCTGGACAAGGAACCCCTTCTCGAACCTGTCGACCGACAGTTGGTCATCGACATGTCTATGGAAAATATCACTGGTATCTCAAGGTTCGTATCTCGTAACATTTCCCGTGCTCAACCCAAGACTAACAACAACACCAGATATATCCTGAACGGCCACACATATCTCGGTGCCAAAGTGCCTACTTTGTACTCATCGCTGACTGTAGATGAGACTGACGTTTCAGACCCGACGGTCTACGGCAATGTCAATCCATATGTTCTCAAGTATGGTGAGGTGGTGGAAGTTGTCATGAATAACTTGCACACGAACCTGGTACGTTTTGCGCAAGATGTGCCGTTGTAGCGCATGCTGACAGGACCATTCATAGCACCCAATGCATATCCACGGTCATCAGTTCCAGATCATTGAGAGATCGGATCCAAAGGGTGGTTCATGGAGTGGGTCATACTCTAACTTGCCAGCTACCCCTATCAGAAGAGATACAGTCATGGTTCAAAATGAAGGCTATGCAGTCGTGAGATTCAGAGCCGACAATCCAGGTCAGTATCTACCCACGAACCAAGGTGTACGAAACTACTGACACGTCAAAGGTATATGGTTGTTCCACTGCCACATCGAGCTCCATGTCGAGGCGGGATTCTCAGCTGCTTTCATCGAGGCTCCAGAGATGCTCGCTGCCAGCGACTTTACTCTTCCAGAAGACCACATCAATGCCTGTAAAACATATCCCATGGATTATGTAGGCAATGCTGCTGGCAATGACTACAACGCTTTAAACTTGACCGGTGCTCCCGACACGGTGCCAAAAGATTCTTGGGGGTGAGTTCCTCCAACCTTGACTAGATAGAATTGAGAGGCTAACATCTCACCAGTGCCATCTACCCGCCTGTTGGAGAAGCGGCACACAGTTAGATCTTTGTTTGTTAGAGTCGTAAATCCAGTGGCTGGGCGGATGTATATGGGTGATGCCGTTTTGCAATTTCTGTCTGGACTTGAAGCGAGGTTTTGTGTCCTTTCTCGTGTCGTTCTCAGCGAGTTTTAAACTGCACGGATTGTACATAAGTACTCCTTAATAACACTGCCGTTGCGGTCCTTTCTTAGTACAAAGTGGTCTTAGAGAGGCCTGTTTCCAGACAACCTCATCATTCATTGCAATCAGCAGCCCCATGACGAAGACTTCATCAAACAGCCAACTTTCATCCACACTTTATTGTGTTCAAGAAAATAAACAAAGAGGTTGGCAGGTGGTTGGCAAAAACTCTTCGGAGATTGGTGAAACGCGACTGCCGATGACGTACTGTACACATTTGCGTCGCGACCGCGGCAAGCATGCGACTCTCATGCCAATAATTCTCGCGGGTCGATTCGATATTTCATAGTGTCGACGACTCAGAGTGAGGTGTTGAAGCATGTCACAGTGTCAACAGCGTCCGCCCAAATCGCAACTGGAGAACAGGCAGGCGGCCAACAGGACCACAGCGGTTATTGTTCCGGCTCTGTTGATCGGGATTGTCGGTTATGCCACTTGGATCGTGGTCGTCCTTATAGGTGGTGAGTCTTTTATTGTGATAACTTTTCTATGTTTATGAGAATGCCATAGACGATGTGTGGACAAATTGTTTGAGAAGGAGCAAACGCCTTGTTCGAGACTGGCCTGCTTTTGGGACGACTCTGGAATAGTAGCTAACTTCTCTCAGCCAACTATCTCATCAAACATCAAAGTCGCAATGGCGCGGGCATCGCTACCATTGTCCTATATTTCATCTTTTTATTTCCCATGGCCGCAAGCTATTTGCGACTGCTCATGACCGTACCGCATCCTGGATATGTGGAAAAGGGGAGCCCTACTGCTGCAACTCCAGTCAAGCCACCTCAAGAAACACCACCTCAGCATAATGTCCAGGCTTCATGTACGAGTACCAAAGTTCAGGACGGTACGAACCAAAATAACACGAAACCACGACCTGCCGCTCCTCAGGAACCGTCTGTCACTGTGTTGGACACCAAGGCCATTCTTAGTGGGGAATTGCCACCACCGCCTGGAACAGAATGTTTCTACTCAAAGGAAGTCTTTGCTTGCGACCAAAACGGGCTTCCTATCTGGTGCGGAACCTGCAATAGTTGGAAGCCGGATCGCTCTCATCATGGCAGTGATGTGGGTAGATGCGTCTTGAAGATGGACCACTTCTGTCCGGTAATGATGTGTCCACATCCTTTTTGGGAGAGCCTGTGCTGATTTATGTCTTTGTTGTAGTGGGTAGGAGGAGTCGTTGGAGAGCAAAACTTCAACTTCTTTATTCAATTCTGCTCGTATGCTGGAGTATATGCTCTGTTTGTCATGATAGTCATGGCTGTGCTTATTTCTGAAGCCAGGAGTAGAGTAAGTGCTTCTTTGTCCCATCACAATTGCTCCACTTCCGAATCATGAATGCTGACTTTTGGCAGGGCAACCCGCTGGGCGGCAACTGGATCGCTGGGATAACCCTCGGAGCTGTTTTCACCTTGTTCGCAGGCGGCATGTCGCTGACTAGCATCTCTCTTGGGCTGAAGAACCTGACCACTATCGACAACATTGGCCACCAAAGACGAGTCATGCACATCGCAGTACTCATCGATCCCATGCAACAACGTCAACCTAGACCCATGTCGACAGATCACGTTAAGCACACTCATGGATCGGAAGAGAGCGAGGATCCATGGCAAGGAACAATCACATATCCACTGAATATCATGCCGGATGCATCTTCAGAGACCACTTTACCACCTCGTACATCATCTGCGTCTAGGACGTTTGCTATATTGCGCACACATCCTGGCATGAATCCTTGGAACCTTGGAGCATTCCGCAACTTCAAATCTATCATGGGTGATCACTGGTACGACTGGTTTTTGCCGCTACGACACTCGCCTTGTTGTAACCATGACCGCGGAGACAGCATGTACGAGCTCGGCCCGGACGTTGAACAACTGAAGGTAGATGCGGGCTTATCGTCCTCGAGTAAGAGCCGTGCATCAAGCAGACGAAGACACAGAAAACATAGACATCATAGGGAAGATTCTGAAGATATGGATATCATGGGGTCGACGCTTGCGAATGTCAATGGCGTTACAGGGAGAGAGCGAAACAGTTTCGAGTCCGTGTAGTCAATCGTCTCGTGCTTGGCTGCATGCTCTCACACACTTACATAATTTGATACCCCTTCTTAGCAACAACACGTATAATATGATTCACCATATCAACAAAGTTGAGAGCACCAGGGAGAGTACAGAACCATGATATCAATAACTTCTACAGTCCCCATACAAGAAGAAACGCAATTCTCAAGCCATCTTCGAAAGTCTAAGCTCCCACTCCTCAGCCCTTCTCAATTCCTCCTGCGCAAGCCGAATAGCCTTCTCCATCGACGCCCTCAATCTCCCCTCAATCTCCTCAACCGGCGTCTCACAATTCATCAACCCGATAAACTTGCCCAGCTTACGTCTCTTGATAGCAACTCTTTCCCCATCAGTCAAGCCCTCCGCAAACTGCACACTAGGCCTCCTCTTCCCACCCACCACCACCACCTTATTCTCCTCCTCCTCAGCCGCCAACAATTCCTCCCACCACGCATTACTCTCCACCTGACTCGCACGACGTAAATGTTGCGCCACGCTGGCTCTACGCTTTGCCAACATCTCTTTATCCCAATTCATGCATGCTGGGTATTGGTGTGTCCAGATGCTCGGGGTGGATTGGTGGTAGTAGGATGCTATGCCGTCGAGTTGTTCTTCGGTGAGGAGGTGGTAGTCGAGCAGTGTTTTTGGGAAGTCTGGGTGGGGGGAGCCGGTTGGGAGGGGCACTAAGGGGGCGAGGCGGAGTTTTAGGTGAGCTATGCGGGCGGCGAGTTGGTCTTTTTTGGTTGCCATTGTGGGTGGTTGGTAGAGTGAATTGGTGTTGGTGGTTGCCGTGAGATGGATGGATTTGTGATCAATGTCTTTGTATTTTTTTCGACCAGCGAAAAGTGTCGGAGAGTTGAGATTGAAGTGTGCAACACAGATGGCAGAGGAGGAAAAGGTGGCAATGGATTGTGAACAAGGTCGAGGACGAATGGGTACTTATCGTCGAGAATCACCGCGTCTTTGAAGACATGTCTTTTGTTTCTCGAGATGCGGAGAGACAGTAAGCCACCAAGACACGCTTCTGTGTGAGACAAAGGATGAGCTGAGATTAGACATGCGTCGCTGCTTTGTCTGAGATTTGAGATGCTGTGTCAGGCGCAGTATCTTTCATTGTCTCTAGGCGTCGAGACTCGACGAGAAAGTGGTTTGCTTATGGGTCGATCTCAATCTGCTATTACAACATTGAGTTGATAGACGATGAGTTCAGAGACGCGCTTGTGATGGTCGAGGAAGGCGCAATCAGAACAATTTTACCCCTGACTTGGAAGAGAAGTATTGACAAGTTTCACTAGGCGCAAACATAGGATCATATGGAATGAGGGCTGCCATTAATCTATCGAACCGGTGGTATGGTGCAGTTGGCAGCTCGTGACTCCCCAAAGCAACCCTTGGCCACTGGTTCGATCCTCCGCGTGGCTAGAGGTCCCAGTAATCCTCATCCGACAACAATTACGACGAAAGCTTGCTTTCTCTCCCCTCCAGAGCTAGTCACCTGGGGGGTTTCTGTTTTGCCAAATTCTGAGAAGAATTACTTGTGTTCTCTTTTTGCACATGGCGGGTTGGGTTGGTGTTTACGCGCTTGTTCGTGAGGTGGTAAAAAGGGATGAGACCAAGTATACATTGTAGTCACAACTCAAAAGCACATCACAAGGTTCATGACCAATCCCATTGATGATCATAGAATAGGTAGTAGTTCATTTATGTATACATCGCAAAGTAATCATGACTTTTTTTGCGCAAAATGGCTCGATCCCTAAAGCCATTCCCCATCTTTGCGCGGCGCCGGAGGGAAACCTCCGACCGGAACCATTTTTATAGTCTTCTTGAGATCTTCCCTCCGTTTATTGGCCTTGCTCTCACGTTTGTGGTCTTTGATGCCGGCGAAAATACTCGGTCTCTTCTTTGCCGCATGAGATGGTCCAGAAGACATTGCTTGCAATCTCGCCGGATCATATGCTTCGGCGGCTGATATCGGTTGCGGTGCACTGATTACAGGGAAAGATGGCCTCCGCTGCTTGAACTTGTCGACTAAATTTGACAAGCCTTCAATCGATGTGACAGAAGATCTACGAGCATGGTTGCCGAATACTGAAGTCACGGCTGCGAGCCCCTTATGCGTGAAAGACTTCAGGGGCGCTCGTGAGCCTTTTGAAGAGGCACCGCTGCTGATGCCGCTGTCATAAGACGCCTTCCTTCGATTGAAGGACGACTCTTGGGATGATTTGGTAGTCTCTTCTGACGGATGTGAGAAGATAGTGGGAAGTGTGTTCATTTCGAATGTGACTTTGCTGCCAGGCTTGTTGTACTCCTTAGCCAGCTGCTCTGCATCCGCATTTATACGCTGATAGAATGCCGAGAAACTGTCCGAGTCGTCAATGCTCTGTTTTCTTTGTACAGGCGACGGCAACTCCTTTGCCTTTGTTGCTTCCGGAACGTGTCCTGGAAACGGTGGTGAAATTGGTATGCTACCACTTGTGCTGCGTCGACGGCTCAAGCCTGTAGATTCTGGTGTGAGAGAAAGTTTGTATGGAAAGTTGAGCGCGCGCTCCTTTGTCTTTGGACCGTTTCGCTGTTCGCGGGTAACGACTCGTGAGTCGGGCGATTTGCTTGCAGCGGGTGAGAAGCCCTTGTTGCGTGCTTTCTGGTACTCTAGTTCACGCTGTCTAGAGATTTGCCTTGGGTTGAAGAACAGCGGTTGTGGCACAAGCTTCATGTTTTCTTTGATACTATTAGAAGAAGCGCTATGCTTGCGGAAACCAGAGTTCTTAGCATCCTGCTTGAACAGAGCATGGTATTCGTTCGCCAGTCGCTTGGCTTCGTCGATCAGACTTTCATTTGAGGATGGATCCATACTCCTGTCTTCATATGCGTCAATTACATTGCTCTCATAATCATTGAGTCTTCTGCTGGAGCCTGTTCTCGACTGTTGACGAGGTCTACCACGCGGCTCGTAGTCTTGTGCAGGGGGGTCCATCGGACGAGTGACTGAGATCTCAATCGGGCTCTTCAGCTGTTTCTCAACAGGTGACATTGACATCCGTTTTTCCTTGTTCATCCCGAAATACCCATCAGACAGTTTCGACCCGTTTTTATCAGAATACGTGTTTGCTGGCAATGGCCAATCATAAGGAGTTGGTGACGGAAGCGTTGGACTAGGATTGACTGGAGACAAGACGGGACTTCTGAGAGGTACAATACCCTCGAAAGATCTGCTAACTCGCATGATGTGTTGTTGGTTTGCCTTCTTGGTGGCAGCCAATGCTCTCATCTCTTCAGGCAGAAGTTGTTGTACTCCCGGGGAACGTAGGGCAGCCTTCGCTTTGTCTAATGATACTGTTCTGATATGCTGAGTCGTTATGCGCAACATTTGCGGTGAGGGAGGCAAGAGCCTTTCACGTAAATGGGCCGGAGGTGGTGACGGTGTTGAGGTACGACTCGGACTCGGAGACGGACTGGTAATTAGTGGCGCGTACGGTCTCGGTGGGATCTCTAATTTCGGCGTATCTCCCAGTGTGAGCTCTGGAGTGCTCAAACTATACACTGACGGCTGTAGGAAGAAGGTTGGCATCAAATGTTCTTCGTCCCTCCAAGATTCCGGAGTCGGTGCATACTGCGAGACAGTGCGACTATAGATGCTTGAAGTGCGACGTGTAGATATTGGAGAAGAGTCGGCTGTCTCGATGATCGGAACTGGCGGAAGAGGTTTCTCTTGATTCGGCGTTGGGGTCTTCCTCACGAATGATTGGAATGATGGGACTGAGTTTTCGAACCCATTCAAATTGAGGGATGACGATGAATTGTTTAAAGCTGCTGGTGGCCGCCGCAGCTGTGCTTTGGGATGTTCCATCTCAGCAAAAGAGCTCCTCGAGCTATGTGAGCCACCTGAGAATAGAAATGTCGGTTTCGAGTCGATGAACATGGTTTAGGTTCTGCGCTACAAGGTGAGACTGAACAGTGGCAGGCAATTGCCTGAGACACAAAGAAGTACATATTGCAGGTTGATGTGAGGTTCGAAGAGGTCGCGAGACAATGATGATGCATGAAACAAAGAAGAATCATGGAAGTTCCTGCTTCCGGGTTGAACGATGGGAAAATAGTTCTTTGATCTTGAAGCCGGAAATCAAACCTCGGCAAGAGCAGTCCACATTCCTCATGCGACCTCAGCCAAAAGAGAATCTCTACTGCCAAATGCGACCGCCATTGCCTCAATCAGAGATCATGTTTTACACATTAAAGGCTCCGTTCCATACGACAACGGCAGATATGCTTTCGCTACTCGGAGTGTGGTGACAAAAGCCTTTCACCTTGTGTGTAGTTTGTGACTGGGAAGTTCGTGCCTTCTATTCCATCCGTCGTCCCTTCTATCATCGGATCATGAAATCGTATTTTTGGTCATTATTCGTGAGGTGCTTGGTTGTGCGACGTTACTTTGCATGATCGACAACCTGCTGGTAAAGGTCCTCTGGCAATTTTCGAACAAAGCTGATAGCCATGGGCTTTATCTTTGATGCCTGTAGAGGTGGGAACGACCTTAGGATCTGGTTCGGGCTGCGTGTTTGATGGTCAACAGGATGCATGCAACATGACAGACAAGCGACATACCTTGGACTGCTCAGGAGCTGGTCGCGAATCAGAACTAACTGAGCGACAATGCATAGCAGGTTCAAGTGTGGCCCGTAAGCGAAGCAGAAATCCCACAGTTGGAGAACTTCTGGCAGAGGAGGGGTACAGGCACACATGGTCAGTACACTGGCAAAGGCATAGATTCTGGCCTCCATGCCTTTGCTTGCCAGGTAGGCAGAGAGCTTGGGGTCCACAATGGCCAGAATTCTGTCTACTAGAGCTAGGCCTCTGTGAACCCCATCCATTGAGCCCCTCACATAGCCTGGACACTCGACTGTGATGAAGCGGTCGAAGGCGGCAAAGGCTTCAGCCTCGCTACGAGCGGCGTACAGGAAAGGAGCGGCCATGACGTTCATGCCCTGAACATAACCAACTTGGGAGGCACCATCGCCAGCCTCGGAGCCTTCGGTGCCAGTGATGGAGGCGCGGTGTCTGGAGGTGGGCGAAGTGACTTGATCCGACTGGCCGTCGATGCTCCTGGGTACAGACAAAGTGGGTGGTGACATCCATCCGTTCACGCGGGCCTCGTGGGCATCGTGCAGCTTCCAGGCAATGGCGTTCAAAACCCGGGTAAGACTATTCTCGGTGACGCGACGACGGAACAAAGGATCTGTTGTCAAGGTGCGGAATGTGTCGTTGCGGATCTTGGTGTAGGCGGGTGAAGCACCCTGTCGCACGAGATCGAGGTAGGCATCGGTGCGGAGAGGAGGTACGTTGAGCAGGATGAGCCAGACGTACATGCGCAACTCGGACTAGATGGCAGTTGTTTGTTAGACGTTGCTGTGTTGGCTTGTTTACATCGAGACCCCTCACCATGCCATCGCTGTTGCTGGCTATACCATCTGACAAGACTGTGTAGCGCAACTGTTCCAAGCCTGCCTCTGCGTCACCCCCGGGCCCCTTGAGAACGAGTGTTTCAAGACTCGTCATGTTGATACGAATGAGAAGTCGTCGTCGCCGTCTCTCCAATCCACGAATGTTGCTGCGCCTGTACCGCGCCAACGCGCATCGCGATTAAGCTTTCCAGAGCGGCTGCTCCCGCTCTTCTGCTTTGGTAATTCACGTGACGTAGCTTTGTCTTCCGAAACTGCCGGGGCAGGCACCGGAAGGCGTGGCGTTGGCTCCTTGTGCTTGCGTCTACCGAACTCTTTTCGACAGCATTATCGTCTGTCTCCGCGGTGCGCTCAAGCCTCTCCCTGTGGGGACATGGAGTGAGAGCCCACATCCTGACATACCACAAGACCGACCTGCTTCTCGAGACTTGTGGAAACGTGAAGAGGCTTGCTATCGTCCAGGGCTTGGAGACAGTCTTCGCACCGTGTTACGCGTTGTCAATTTCAGGAGCACAAGAGAGCCACCAGCATGAATTTTTGCCCCCCTGGACCCAGTTTCCACGATAATTGTTCTTCGCTTGCGCCGCGGTCTGCTGGCCGGTGCGGCTCTTGAGTCCTGACGTTCGCCGAGGTCGTCAAGCATAACGACAATGCTTTGTCTACTGCTTCTGTCCATCACAGGGCCGTTTCTCAGCCTTGTACTTCCATGTGGTTGGCTTCTAGATTTTGCTTGTTGCAAGCCCCTGCGCCGTCTCACAGCAACATGTGGCAGTACTTGGGAGCTTTTCTCAAGGCTTGCCCTGTCTTTGCGGTGCTTGAGCGTGAGAAATATCGATCTTGTGGAATGTCGTCAAACCTCAACAAAGCACGCCATGACAGGCGTTTATGATTGGGTCTAAAATCAGCGGGGATCGGTACAAAAGCGAAACAACTAACCCCAAACTGGCATCACCTCAATCACATCATGCCCATGCACTCTGGGCGGCCCACTATGCCCATACGACGACGAAAGCTCGACGTCGACTCAAAGCTTGATGGCTGCCGGTTGAGATCTGGATCTCTATGACCTCGTCGTGTCTACCGCACTTCTGTCCCAAAATTGCCTTTTCTCAATCGCATCTCTGCACCTTTCCTTCTTTCTCGTGCAGCATCGCCCTTCCGGACTCCTTCGTTGTTTTCGTGATTCGCCAAACCCGTTCGGCTTACGACCGTTCACCCAGTTCTGGCCCGAGTGTTCACCAATCCTCGTTGAGTTCTTTTCCTTTGGCTTGCAGCCCTTGCCTCATCCAAATACGCCTCCCACACTCTTTGGAGAGGATCATTTCCAGACCCCGGATTGCTCATCCAAGCCCTCAATTGGATAATAAACGGCGATTCAGAAGCAAGCGAGGCGGCTGGTCTATAAACCCTCTTGTTGTCTCTTCATAATCCCCTCCACTGTTCATATTCCCATTCCATATCCATCAACCCGGACTTTGGTGTGTTGATCAACACTACCTACACACTCCTTCGATATGCCTTCCAAGGGGTCTCAACTTGGTCATGGCCTGGCCAAGGTCCTAGGTATCAAGCTTGATTACCGCCAGGAGATGGAAGCCGAGAAGATCACCAGAGGTGAATCAGTCTTCTCTGTTTCCAGCGCCGACACCTTCGTCGAAGCCGAACCTACTGTCTATGAATGGTTCAGCGAGATCACTCCGAGTCGTTCGGACATGATGAACTATACTCGCAACCTCTTCCCTTTCACCCGCTGGATCGGTCGTTACAACCTACAATGGCTTGCTGGAGATCTGGTCGCCGGTATTACTATTGGTGCTGTCGTCGTTCCTCAGGGTATGGCTTATGCCAAACTGGCTGAGCTTCCTGTCGAATATGGTCTCTACTCCTCCTTCATGGGCGTCTTGATCTACTGGTTCTTCGCTACTTCAAAGGATATTACCATTGGTGTAAGTCTCATCGTTCCCACTCTCAGTAATATCATGCTTACATTGCTATAGCCTGTCGCTGTCATGTCCACCATCGTCGGAAACGTCGTTCTTAAGGCTCAGAAAAGCAACCCTGAACTCGATGCTCACGTTATTGCATCTGCACTCGCCATTATTTGCGGTGCGATCGTCTGTTTCTTGGGTCTCGCTCGTCTCGGTTGGATCGTCGACTTCATCTCGCTCACTTCCATCTCGGCCTTCATGACTGGCTCTGCTATCAACATTTGCGTTGGTCAGATCCCTACCATGATGGGCATCACTGGTTTCTCGACCCGCGACTCGACATACCTTGTTGTCATTCATATTCTGCAACATCTTGGAAGATCGAAGCTCGACGCAGCAATGGGTCTTACTGCCCTTGTGTTCCTTTACGTCTTGCGTTTCGGCTTCCAGTACCTTGGAAACAAGTTCCCCAAGCATCGCAAGCTTTTGTTCTTCATGTCGACCCTCCGCACTGTCTTCATCATCCTTCTGTACACCATGATCAGTTGGTTGGTCAACCGCAACATCCCAAGAATCCACAAGAAGAACAGCTTGTCCAAGTTCAAGCTTCTGGGAACCGTTCCTCGTGGTTTCAAGCACGCTGCCGTGCCTACCATCACAACCGAAATCATCAAGGTGTTTGCCAGCGAGATCCCTGCCTCTGTCATTGTCTTGCTTATTGAGCACATTTCTATCGCCAAGTCCTTCGGCAGAGTCAACAACTATGCCATCGACCCTTCTCAGGAGCTTGTAGCCATTGGCGTCTCTAACCTTCTCGGTCCCTTCCTTGGTGGTTACCCTGTGACCGGTTCCTTCTCGCGTACCGCCATCAAATCCAAGGCTGGTGTGCGTACACCTTTCGCTGGTGTCATTACTGCCGTCATCGTCCTGCTGGCCATCTACGCCCTGCCAGCAGTCTTCTTCTACATTCCCAACTCAGTCCTGTCGGCTGTCATCATCCACGCTGTTGGTGATCTCATTACCCCTCCTAACACTGTCTACCAATTCTGGAAGATCTCACCCATCGAGGTCCTTATCTTCTTTGCTGGTGTGCTCGTCACTGTCTTCTCTTCCATTGAGAACGGTATCTACACCACAATCTGTGTGTCGATCGCCCTCCTCCTCTTCCGTGTTGTCAAGGCTCGTGGTCGCTTCCTCGGAAAGGTCCAAGTTCACTCTGTCATTGGAGACCATCTCCTCGAGGACAAGGATAAGCCTTCGAACGGTTATGGTCACGAAAAGGCCGACCGTAGCATCTTCTTGCCTCTTGAACACAACGACGGTTCAAACCCTATGATCGATGCAAAGTCTCCTTACCCTGGTATCTTCATCTACAGATTCTCAGAAGGCTACAACTACCCCAACGCCAACCACTATCTCGACTACATGGTGCAATCTATCTTCCAGCAGACTCGTCGCACTAACCCCAACGCATATGGTAGACCTGGTGACCGTCCCTGGAATGACCCTGGCCCGCGCCGTGGAAAGACTGTTGACGTTGACTACGATAAACCAACTCTCAAGGCTGTCATTCTCGATTTCTCTTCTGTCAACAACGTTGATGTCACATCAGTACAACATCTCATCGATGTCCGCAACCAACTTGATCGTTACAGTTCTCCTGAGAAGGTTCAATGGCACTTTGCTCACATCAACAACCGCTGGACTAGACGAGCTCTTGCATCTGCTGGTTTCGGTTACCCCACTGAAGACGCCGAGGAGTTCAAGCGCTGGAAGCCCATTTTCAGTGTCGCTGAGCTTGGTGGTACTTCGAGTGCTGCTGCCGATGCTGAGTATGCCATGAACCACGCCGAGCACAAGAAGCACCGTGATCTCGAGATCGGACGCTCTCAGAGCAGAGAGATTACCGGCGAGAGCAGCGAAACTTCCAGCGACATCAACCAGACTATTCACAACAGCAAGGCATATGGCGCGCAAACCAGCCAGAAGAAGATTGTTGTGCACGGCCTTAACAGACCCTTCTTCCACATCGATCTGACGAGTGCTCTGCAAAGCGCCATTGCCAACATTCACGACCCCTCAGCTACTGCCGATGTTGTCCAGGATGACGACAAACTCGCATGAGGATTAATATCTTCCTAATCTGTTTTCATGTTTTGTGCTTTTTTTGATATCATGATGAGCGATTTGTTTTTCGGATTGGGTCCAAGGAGGGAGAGGTTTTCAAAAAGCATTGGATTGTAGATACGTGCTTTAGATTTTGCATCCTACTGGCTTGTACTTTGTTTGTTGCATGATGTTTTTCATGATGTAGATGCGCCCCGGGTTATACTGTACATATTGCGCTCACTACCGACGTTTTTCACCACCTCAAAATCGTTCACACCTCTCCCATTCAGTGATGTGCTCTCTCGTGCTATGTGCTACAGGACCTCGTCATCAATGGTCAGCATCATCCTGTGTCGCGGTGCCATCTCTGGGGCCCCAGGTTGCTTATCTGGTGTCCCTGTCGCAGTTTCCTGCATCCAGATCGTACCTGACTATCTTTTTAACGCTTGCAGCTCACCTCGTGGCCTACTAGACATCTCTCAAGAATATCGTTGGAATTCGCATTCGACTCTTGCTTCCACACATTGCATAGCGACGAGGCACACATTCGAACTGCCGATATCGCCACCTCGTCAAAACACACGTCAAAGAATTTGTTAATAATCATGAGGCAGGCTGGCTGACTTTCACACCACTTTTGTCACGCAACCATTAAACAACACTTTTCAACACACGACTCAGGCCGCCTGCCCATCGCGATCCTCCAATGCGTTTTTTAAAGGCTCATTTTTCTCAACAAAGCAAAACCGTGCCGAGTGGACGCCGGTTCTAAGCGTCTTCTTGGTATTTGGTACATAATAGCATATCCACATATTATTGGCATTCCTTTCGCTTGCTTGCTGCACATGTGCAAGAAAAAAGTTGGTTGGTTAAACCATGGCAGTTTTTCATGCTGTCATCATAAGAAGCAGAGTGACGGTGTGACGGGTGCATTTTTATTGGAAATGTGGAAAGTTTATCTTTGGATTGAGAGAGCGTGGAGACGAGGAAAGCAGCGGAGCGGGACACCGTCGTAGGGGGGAGAGTTGATCCCCGAGACATGGCCGGAGAGGTTTTTTCCTTCGGTTTTCGGATGGGGGATGCTTCCGATGACGAGGCTGGTATTGTTATGGGCGGATGTTTGGAGGAAGAAGGAATTATTGACTGGGTTTACGGATCGGGCAATTGCTTGCTGAGGTCTCGGGTAGTATGCAACCTTGGTATAGCGACGGATTCGGTCGTGAAAGGAGAATGTGAATTCGAGTGTGAGAAAAGTGACGATGGTCTGGGCTTGGCATTGATCGATCACAGATGCCAGATGGTGAGTCTTCACAAATGCGTCTATCAACATCACATTAAAAATCTGGTCAAATATAAATCACCTGTATAACCATCACAGAAGCTCGTGTCTTTGTGACATTTACGACAATTACGACCATCTAAAAATCAAGTCATCCGAGAGAGAACAATAATGCCGTTACCAAATATCAGCCAAGTAGTACCAGGCGCAGCCGTCTCCATCGTCCTCAAAGCAGACCAACCCACCGGCCGTCAAGTCCAAGGCACAGTCCAAAATGTCCTGACCAGCGGTAACCACCCCCGAGGCATCAAAGTGCGTCTAAGTGACGGTAGAGTCGGGCGCGTACAAAGAATGCACACTGGCGATATGCCCGCCCAAGAAGCATCAACAATACCCAGCTCTGTATCAAGTTCTGGATCAAGAAACACAAGACCGCCTAGGGAAAGAGATAACCGTCGCTCCAAGTTCCAGTCGAGGGATATCAGGTTGGATGAGGATGGTGAGGCGCCGGCGGAGGAGATTGATCTGTTTGCGTATGTCAAGCCGGCTAAGCAGAAGAAGAAGGGAGGGGCGAAGGTGCAAGAACCAGTGGAGGAAGAGGAACCAGTTGTGGAAGCTGCAACTACGGCTACTTGCCCTGTCTGTGGTAACTTTGAAGGAGACGAAACTGCTGTGGCTCATCACGTCGAGTCGCATTTCAGCTGAGCCCACGTTACCGACTACGAAAAGTTCCACAACCCAGCGACTCTTCAAGATATTGATACAGTCTGCATCTTTCTGGACGAATCCTCCGTGCGACAACTTCTCTCATGGTCTTTTCAGTAAACTCTTGGCCTAGAATCACACCTGGCCAAGGCAGCGATCCAGATATCTTCTTGTGGAACATTTACCCTTACACATTCCGAGTCGAGGAATTCGTTTCTTCCTCTTCCAGCTTCCTAGTCGGCACAAAGCCAGGAGGGGTCTGGGTGGAAGTGACATGGCCTGTGAAGCTTTGTTGCCAAACTGTCTTGCAAGACAGCACTCCACACAATGGCCAGAAAGGAATCGATGTCGAGATGTTGCAGTACGAGAGAAATTAGACTACTTTGTGTCAACCGGAGAGATCGATGTTGACATCATCGGCGATTGGAAAACACACTTGGACATCAATCACCATGTCTAAGTGCCATCAGTGAAGAAGAATTTGGAACAGCATTTGGACGACGAAAGAACCACAAACACCGACGATATGACTTCCAAGACGAACGTAGCATATACACCTCAAGACCAAACTTACTCAGTGTACACTTGAACAATGTTGAAGAACAATGTGTGAGGATGGAAGGATGGTATATTTCGAGCAGGGTCACCAAAGCAACAGACATGACTTCACTGTAATTGCCAAAAAGAACTTGATCATCGAACTCATACCACCATCATAATCACCAGTAAGTCATTCCTAAAGTCTAAACGGCAGCAGTCTAAGCCGCGCAAATACAGAATCGAACCAACCTGCAGTCAGGAATCCACCTGCTTTACCTAAAGTAGAAGCGAAAAGTTCAGGAGACGATTCGACAAGATGGATGGAACTGGCCAGGTATGAATTAAGAAAGGTAGTAAGCGGTAGAGACACGAATGATACCTGCTCCTATAATTGCAGTAGATTCAGATGTGCTCATCGTAGAAGGTGGTGGTGTCTAGGGATAGTGTTATATAGAATATTGTTCTTGTTATGGCATGTAGACCTCCAGTGCAGATATGGGTTTTGAAATTAGTAAAACCGAGTCTCACGAATAAGCATTCAAGTAACTCGGAGATTCTCTAAGGACTGTAAGCAGAACTTTCTCCGCGTTTACATATATATAGACAAGGCAACATGGATACAGAAGCGAAAGAGGCAAAGAGGAAGGGACGCTGTGTGACGTGTGCGGGGGTGGGGCTCTCTCAAGGACAATTCATCCGAAGTTTTCTTGTCCGCCCAAAACACAGCTTCTTGTATCAACAACCAATACAAAATCATCATGGCCGCAGACAAAGTTATCATTCTGACAGGAGCATCGCGAGGTAGGCAGAACGAGCATACGTGGAAAGAGGATAGGAGTTGATGAGAAAGCCAGGCATTGGTCTTGCTATTGCGCACTATCTGCTTAAACAATCATGTCGCGTGGTGACTGTCGCAAGAAGCAGACAGCCCATGGACAGCCTGAGCAAGCAATACCCCGGACAGGTCGAAGTGCTCGCTGGTGATCTTTCAGACCTTTCACTCGGACGAAAGGCAGCAGATCTCGCCAAGTCAAAGTGGAACCGTCTGGACGGTGTGATTGTCAACCACGGCATCCTCGACCCTGTCAAGAGAGTCGCCAACGTTGAGGCAGAAGAGTGGAGAGATTTGTTCGATGTCAACGTCTTCTCCGCCATCGCCTTGGTCAGTTGACCCCTACTGTTGAAGTAGAAGACCATGACTGACTATTGACATAGGTCAAGGCAAGTTTGCCAGCACTCCGCGAGTCTAAGGGCAACATCATCCTCTGCTCTTCAGGCGCTGCCGCCGGTGCCTACTCCACATGGGGAGCGTATGGTGCGTCCAAGGCTGTGTTGAACCACCTTGCTATGACTCTTGCTGTCGAAGAACCTGATGTGACCACCCTCTCTATCCGCCCTGGTGTCGTGGACACAGACATGCAAGTCTCTATCCGTGAGACCCACAACACCAGCATGGATGCAAAGGATGCCGCCAAGTTCAAGGAACTGAAGGAGACTGGAGGTCTGCTCAAGCCTGAGCAGCCCGGTCATGTCATGGCCAAATTGGCATTGGATGCGCCTAAGGACTTGAACGGCAAGTTCTTGAGTTGGAACGACGAGAAGCTCGCAGCTTTCCAGGAATGATGGGGTGGAGGACTATCTAGACTTTTTGATTCGTTAGCCGAATGTACTTCGAAGAGACTTTCAGTAGTGAAGGTGGATTAAAGAAGTGCAGTCAGTTGAAAGATGAAAAGCAATACATTTTGATCACCATAAGGCTTAGGCCTTCAGGTTTAGCATGGAATGATTTTGTTCATCACGCAAGGGGAGTGGAGGGTGGAGTTGAGGATGTACTAACCTTACGATGTGCATGGGTTGAAAATGGTGGGTGTTGTTGATTGCTTTACTGATACCTAAAACATGTGTTGGTAAACATGAAATTGAGACAATCGTTGAAAAATGAAAGGAGAGAAGAAGTTTTTTCAGGTAATCGAACCATTATTTTATTCCTCAAGGATAATAGGTGGTGTTGTATATAACATAATTTTCTCATCATGTAAGAAGGAAGAGATGATGCTCGATCATTACTAACCTTAAGTATTCCAGCTGAGTGCCGCTCAATGCGCACACTCAGCGCGCGCAACCAAATGCTTCCACCCAGGCCAATGCGTTCGTAAGGTGCATGATATATGCAGAGCTTGAGCGAAGCAAGAGTGTTGTGAAGATCTGTCTGGATTGCAATGTTAGCCAACATTCGAACAAGAAGGTATTGAGAAATGAGCGGGTTGTGCAAGATAATTATCAGAGAGTCCGTTTGGTTGAGACAGGTAAATCACCACGTAAAGGTAAGATAGGGGCGACACGAATGTTCATCCTTGAATGTGCAGGAGGGAGATAGAAGAGGAGAGTAATCACATACCTTTTGGGCTGTTGTTTGTTGAAAGGGGAAGGCAGAAGGAAAAAAGTCGCGTTCGAAGAAATAGCAGTGAAGCTCGGACGCGTCGGTGACGGAAGCGGTGCTGCGGCATGTGCCGGGGCCCGGAGGTGTTGGTTCCTGTGAGACTTAAAGCTGCTGCATTCCCCCATCGCCGCGCGCTGCTGTGGTAGAATGTTGATTGAGACACTTCTTTGGCCGAACCGTTGATTTCACGACAGTCAGCAGCACCACAAAATCACTAAACATGTCGGACAAAGAGTTCGCTGGTTCGTAGTTCATACAGAATCCAAAACTCTCTTTGCGACCGAAGCATGCTAACTGTTTTACAGGCAGTGACGAGCTCACTCTGCCCAGAGGTATGCGCCAATCCGACGACAAAACAATCGATGCACGCGACTGACAAGGTCACAACAGCAACCGTTCAAAAGATCATCACCGAAGTACTGGCCAACGACCAGGGAATGTCCTTCGCCAAGGAGACGCGAGACCTGCTCATAGAATGCTGCGTCGAGTTCATCACCATGATATCCTCCGAAGCCAACGAGATTGCCGAAAAGGACGCGAAAAAGACGATTGCATGCGAACACATTGTCAAGGCATTGGAAGAGCTTGGGTTCAACGAATACGTACCGGACTTGCTCGAGGTCGCACAGCAGTTCAAGTCACAACAGGCAGTGAGTTGGTAACAGAGACGAAAGAAAGAGGACATGACACTGACGTGCCGTCAACAGAGCCGCGAAAAGAAGCAAAGCAAGATTGAGCAGTCAGGAATGAGCGAGGAGGAATTGCTCAGACAGCAAGAAGAGTTGTTCAGATCAGCGAACGAGAAGTTCAACGCTGGACCTGCAGAGCCAGCTGCCGAGCCTGCAGCGTGAAGAGAAGTGGAATGAGAGAGACACAGCAATGGGACGAGGCGTCAAGGGCATTAGGGCGATACGATTCTTCTTTTGATACCCCATCTCTACTGGTTATGTTAGATTATATGGCGCAACATGGCATGAAAGCAATGACACAGAATGCATTATTACTTGTTTAATGTCTACATCTATCAACTTGAATCCTGACGGGAAGGTGTCTGAAATGGTCGACCAAAAGTTGAATGCATGTGACAGTGACGAAAGAGCACGATCTGGCCAAGACCCCACACTCTCGTCGGCCTCGGCCGCTATCCATCATCATCAATCAACCAGAGCAACTGCCACATCTCCCACCGAACACGATCATCTATATGCCCTTCCAGTCTCACGACTAACACACAACAACCATGTCCGGCCTCGAAAAAGCTCTCTTCAACTTGAAGGTACGCGCTTCACACCCACCTTCCACACCCGCATCCGTATCTACCCAATCTCAGTGGAGCCCCACTAACACTCAATCTCCCAGTTCACAGCCAAACAACTGAACCGCCAATCCGCCAAAGCTGGCAAGGACGAGAATGCCGAGAAAGCAAAACTGAAGAAGGCCATCCAACAAAACCACGGCGACATCGCCAAAATCTACGCTCAAAACGCCATTCGCAAGCAGAACGAGAAGCTCAACCTGTTACGCCTGGCCTCAAGAATCGATGCTGTCGCTAGCAGAGTACAGACGGCTGTGACGATGCGTCAAGTCACGGGCAGTATGGCGAATGTGGTAAAAGGCATGGATGGAGCTATGAAGGCTATGGATCTAGAAAAGGTGAGATGCGCTACTGCCTTGTCGCTGCTAGGACAGACAGTTTGAGAAAGAAGCATTGGCTGATACGAGAGGATACAGATTTCAGCAGTCATGGACCGATTCGAGACACAATTCGAGGACCTGGACGTCGCAACCGGATACTATGAGAATGCTACCTCCAGCGCCACCGCTGTGGGCACACCCCAAGAAGACGTCGACAGATTGATGTCCCAAGTCGCCGACGAAGCTGGTGTCGAACTGAACCAAGAAATGGCCGGCGCAACACCAGCACAGGGTATCAAGGCCCCTGCCAACCCCACCGAAGTCGAGGAAGATAATCTGGGCGAGAGACTGAGAGCTCTGAGAAGCTGAGCGAAAAAAAGAGACAAAAGGAAACTAGAAGATCTGAAATATCTCCGAAATCAGTGGCTTGGAGTTTGGGCGTCTCTTTTGACACTGCTTCTGGGACGGCGCGAGATTCGATCGTACAGATGCATGACCTACTGACTGTGTATACAATGACATTGTTCAAACCCTCTCTCACCAGCCGACCCAAGGCGTGCTGCTGAATACATTCAAATTGTAACACGATAACAGCCTGCTGGCACCAAGTTGCTACTGACACTCTTCCAGAGGAAGGCATCTCTCAATAACTAACAGGCCACTGACTGTGTGACCATCTGACGAAGCAACATCAGCAAACACGTTCACAGTCTAGCCGAACAATATCAAAGTTCCGATGCATTAGGTTTTTCATTTCTATCTTGGCCATCATCAAGCCTCATTCTATCGTGTCGCGGAAAAGAAGATCCTCATTACATGTATACATAAGCAGAAGGAGTGGGACGATCAACCATCCCTCCTTCCATAGAAAACGCAAAATCAAAGAACGAGCGTGTCATCATCCAATCTTCAAGAATCCTTCATTTTTGTCTGTCTGTGTGGCAGGAACTCATCTCACAGACGAGTGGTAGGTGTTACCGCATACTGATGACGTGGTGCGGTCTAAGCAAACTTGCCATTGGCACCACCCTTCATCCTGACTGAGCCGGAAGCCAAACGTGTGGCCTCGGGTCTTTGGTTTGGGGGAGCGCCGGATTTCAATGCGAGCCACTTGTCCTCGGGGATGGTCAGGCAGTTGATACCCAAGTAGTTGCAAATGCTATTGCAGACATAGACGGCCCAGCGAGCATACACAATAGTAGCGAATGCGAAGTAACCTCTCAAGAACCAGAGCTCGGTGGTTGCGGACAGACCGGGGAGACCGATATAGGGCAAGTTGACGAGAACGCTGCCGGTGATGAGGGGAGCCAGCATGACAGTCCACATGGGGAAATCCTGGCGAGTGAGATGGGCGAGGATGATTTTGGTTGTCATGCGACCGAATGCAGGTGAAAGGGTGAAGCAGAGCAGAGACAGGTGGTTATCCTTGAGCAAATGCGAGTAAGGTGATCCCAGCCATGCGCACAAAGAACCAGTGAAGATGAAGATGGGAGCCCACTCCAGCAATGTGGGTATCAAGGGTTGACTTCTGCCTCTTCTGGCCTGGTATACGTTGTTGACGCAATCAGGGATATGTGCCAGGCAGAGTCCAAGCAACAGAATAGGACCCCAGAGATCGAGGAAGCTGGTCTTGCCCAGGAATTGTTCGTGGCCGAAGAGAGACGCAAGCGGAGATGTCCAGAGGGTAGGGCCGTAGTAGCCGGAGAGAATCATGATGAGCGCAGCGATGATCAGGCCTTCGGTGGGACCATTGAAGTAGCCGAGGAACAGGGTGTGGGTGTGGTATGTCTCCCAGGTCGAGAAGAACATGGGCAGTGTGGGGATGAGCGCGGTGAGAGCACCAAGGCGTGTTGAGCCGAGACCCATGGCTGATGTTTCGAGGAGGGATGCGAGGGTGCAGTTGAGACTGTCAATGCCGTGACTATGTGATTCACTCTTGTCAGCAATGCTCTTCCTGCTAGACTGGTGCAAAAGGTGAGGTAGCACTCACTCGAAGAGCTCGCCCAGAGGAGACGAAGTGCCTGTACGGCGGGCTTGCTTGCCATCAATGTTGTCCATGGTGCTGTATGACCAGATGCCGAGGGCGTAGCTGTAGTAGACCCATGACGGAGCCAGGCCGGTCAAACCAGGGTCATAGATGAGCATGAGGATGACATTGCTGAGGATGCAGAAGAAGCCCAGCAGGGTGACCATGTTTGGGGCCAGCCATAGCGGCAGGAATTCGACGCATGCGTTCCACTATTCATCAACAATCCAATGTCAGCCCATCTTGTCTCTTTGCGTATCCAATGTCTGCTTGTATGCAGGGTTCCGTCATGCCCTTTTCCCATGCTCTTCCTTCGTATGTGTGTGTTTGTTGCAATCTTGCTGGAGGGACCGATGATAGAGGTGCGCGATCAACGTACATAGTGTTTCAGGACATAGCGCGAGGTGAATGACTTGTCGACAGACGAGTACTTGTAGAGCTTGAGGTTGGCCAAGGCGTCTTCTGAGAGAGGACCCTCGAGCGTGGACGAATCTTGTCCCGTCAGTCTCTTGTACTCGAGTTCAAGCAATGCGTCCATTGATGAGAGGAATAAAACTTACTGGAACTCATTTCCAACCGGCAGCACTAAAATAAAAGAATAAACTTAGTCAAGCAACAACAAGGAACCGTCCGGACCGCGACTTGACCGAGAAGCCCGCACTGTTCGCAATCCTCTCCTGAACCGGATACGCTGTTGTACGTTGCGGGGTGCCAATTATCCACCACCACGTCCACCTTCACTCATCGTTCATCGTTTACCCCTAATGACGGTCATTGATTGTTTGCTATATCAATCATGTCCCAGTTTAGACTAGCCTATCAATTCAGCTGTCAAAATGCAAGATGTTTTTGTAAAACCTCAGACGTCCAGAGAGAGCGTGACTAGTTCTCGCTCTCCTTGGAAGCTGTTCAATCCTGAAAACATCGTGCATCACGACAGCTTTGAAGTCTTGACAGTGATATCGAGAAGTCATCTTGCAAGTCTTTCTATGTTGGTGACAAATATCCGCACTTCGAGAATCCGTGGTATATAGAGGGAACATTGTGGAGATCTCATATTGAGTTGTAGGAATCAGCAATGACATTACAATTACGACAAGGACTTCGCTCTTGACATCACATAGTCACAATGCATTGGGATAACATGTTCTTTTGACATCGATTGTTCATTGAAGTTTTTGACTGCTTTTCGGTTTTGATCTCGCAAAGAGCAAGTCAGCAACACCTCAAAACTGCCTGCTGAAGATGCCCGCTTCCATGCTAGCGGCACCTGCATCTCATAAAGAAAAAACATGCATAGCTTTTTGAACCCAGCTGTACCAATCTAAAACACTAGAAGAAAGAAGAACGCCCATTAAACCGTCATACGATGCAAGACGTTTATCTTGTGGACATGGCCTTGGTAACGACACGCTTGAGGGCCAACTCCTTCTTCTTGAGGTCATCGGCAGAGGAGTCCTCGATCTCGAGCTGGGCCATGGCGTCGCTGAGAGCAGACTCGATCTTCTCCTTCTGGTTGCGCTTGAGCTTGAGGGAGAGAGTGGGGTCCGAGACGATCTCCTCGACACGGGAGATGTAGGACTCGAGCTGCTGGCGGGACTCGAACTTCTTGGTGAAGGCCTCGTCGGAGGACTTGAACTTGGCGGCATCCTCAACCATCTTGTCGATCTCGGCGGAGCTGAGCTTACCGACAGAGTTGGAGATGGTGATGTTAGCACTGCGTCCAGAGGTCTTCTCAGTGGCGGTGACCTTCAGGATACCGTTGACGTCGACCTCGAAGACACACTCGAGAACGGCCTCACCGGCGCGCATGTGGGGGATGGGAGCAAGAGTGAATTCACTGAAAGAAATTGTTAGCACATTGTTCCAAACTTCGACTGGAGATGTACAAACCCAAGACTGGTGTTGTGGGCGCACTCGGAACGCTCTCCTTGATAAACAGGGAATTGTACCTATAAGAATAGTCAGTAAAGTATTCGAAACAGTTGTGAGATGTTGGTGGATGATGTGGTGGAAAATTGATGGATGAGTGAAAAGTGTGGGGTAAACTCGGATCTCAGTGGAGCGATGCCAAGCTTTTCCACTTGCAGAAATGCAGAATGGAATCTGATTCAGAGAGAGCCTCCAGTGAGAGTCATAAAGATACGACCTCTCAGTGGAGGCCTTCTCGATTCAGAAAACATCGTGCATTTAAACAGCAAGAACAGGGGCTCGCATGTCCAGTGAGAGCCCGAAACATTCTCACTGGACACGATAACCACCGTAAAATGATTTGTGCGTGTGATGAACGAAATGGACATGGAAGTGATTCAGGGAGTCTTACGGTAGTCTGGCCGTCGGCGACGGTGGTGAAGGTACGCTTCTTGATGGCTGTAGAAAGTGATTAGAAGATGTTCTTGAGGCAAAAATGTTATTGTTTGACTTACTGGGAACGGTGGTACCGCGGGGAACGACGGGGGCGAAGATGTTACCCTCCATGGCAACACCGAGGGAGAGAGGGCAGACATCGAGGAGGAGGAGGTCGGCGGTGTCGGCAGAGGTGGCCTTTCCAGAGAGGATACCGGCCTGGACGGCGGCACCGTAGGCAACAGCCTCATCGGGGTTGATGCTCTTCTCGAGCTTCTTGCCGTTGAAGAAGTCGGAAAGGAGCTTCTGGATGCGGGGAATACGGGTAGAACCACCAACAAGGACGATCTCGTCAACCTTTGACTTCTCAATGTTGGCGTCCTTGAGGACCTGCTCAACGGGCTGGATGGTGCCGTTGAAGGCCTTGGCGTTGATGTCCTCGAAACGAGCACGGGTGATGTTGGCGTTGAAGTCCTCGCCGTCGAAGAGGGAGTCGATCTCGACAGTGGCCTGGGTACCGTTGGAAAGAGTACGCTTGGCACGCTCGCAAGCAGTTCTCAAACGACGGAGAGCACGGGCGTCACCGGAAAGGTCCTTCTTGGTCTTCCTGGTGAACTCTTTCTTGAAGTGGTCAAGGAGGTTGGTGTCGAAGTCCTGGCCACCCAAGTGGGTGTCACCAGCGGTGGCCTTGACAGTGAAGACACCACCCTGGATGTGGAGGAGGGAAACATCGAAAGTACCACCACCGAGATCGTAGATGAGGACGTTGCGCTCCTTCTCGGACTTGCCGGAACCGAGACCGTAGGCAATGGCGGCAGCGGTGGGCTCGTTGATGATACGGAGAACGTTGAGGCCAGAGATGGCACCGGCGTCCTTGGTGGCTTGACGCTGGTTGTCGTTGAAGTAGGCGGGGACGGTGACGACGGCCTTAGCGACCTTCTTGCCGAGCTTGGTCTCAGCGACCTCCTTCATCTTCAGGAGGACCATGGAGGAGATCTCCTGGGGGGAGAAAGTCTTGGTCTCGCCGAGGTACTCGACCTGGACCATGGGGGAACCGTTGTTGTCGGTGATCTTGAAGGGCCACGACTCGATATCCTTCTTGACGGTGGGGTCATCGAATCTACGACCGATCAAACGCTTAACGTCGAAGACGGTGTTGGCGGGGTTCATGGCGGCCTGGTTCTTGGCGGCCTCACCGATCAGACGCTCCTCAGCAGTGAAGGAGACGAAAGAAGGGGTGGTGAAAGAACCCTGCTCGTTGGCGACTAAAAGACATGCGAGTCAGAATCATGCGCTGGATCCAATTGTGGGCTGCAGAATGCTCCAGAGTGCTAACGTACTGATCTCGACATTGTTACCGTCGTAGTTGGCAACGCAAGAGTAGGTGGTACCTGAAGCTCTGTTAGCAATTTTGGTCTTGTGGGTTTGCGCTTCGGCAATGGGATTGGGCGCAAAAACTCACCAAGATCGATACCGATGGCACCGTCGTAAACCTCGTCGCTCATGATGAAGGATATAGAGGGGTATAAAAAGGGAAAAAAGATGGGGGGAGATGGAAGGAGGAAGAGGTGAGAGGTGCTGGGAGCTTAAGAAAAGGCTTGCGGGTAGGCGATTTTCGATTTTCGCGGTCTGTGCATCTCATCTTTTTTTCACTTCCCCATTTCGTCCGAGGTCTGGACGCCAAGCCCTATCCATTCTCACACCCCAGCAACATGTTGTGACCCTTTGTCGGTTGATGCGGGTCTTGCAGAGTGTCTTGTTCGGAGAATTGCTGTGTTGGGCCGAGATGATATTGGTCCGAGTGAGGCAGCTTCCTCTCTTGTCGAGTGCACCTTCCTGGAAACAATTGATCTGAAGAGGCAACCACGAGTTCCTTCCTCGCTTAGCTCACCACGACCACAGCTCATCAACCACGACCACAGCTCATCAACCACGACCACAGCTCATCAACCATGGCAGCTTCGATACATCAACCACACATCAATGATTGATGAGTTTTTCAAAGTTGTGTTGTTGTAGGAAGGTGCTACGAATGGTAAGTTTTTATGTTGATTGTTTGTTAATCCTGACTGAAGTGAACGAGCGCGCTGTCACTGCAAGAGTAAGTGAGCACAGTCAGGTTGTTTCCTTGTTTCCCTGCAGTCTGGCTATCTTCATATTATCATGTCTATATCAGTCGAGATCATACTTATCATAAAGTCAGCTCAGACTTCTGAACAGCCAACCATGTTGTAACGTGTTTCCGCCTGCCACTTCTGCTCGGTGTTGGCTGCTTCATGAACTTCATATCGGCTCATGGCTTCAGGCCCGAAGAAAGACATTGATACTCAACGCACAGCACTCAAAAGCCAGACAACTACTGCATCTACAACAATCTTCGACAAAGCAAAGAACGGAATCTATCAACAAACACATAATCAGCTCTCGTCACCCCAAATTAACACGGCTCCCCCATTACTTTTGTCTGTCACCCCTCACTTGATTGATCTTTCATATGCCTCCTCCACACTATCCCACCAGCCATAAGTATCTTCCCCAACCAGGACCTCTCCTTCCCTTCCAACCACCCTTCTACTTCTACTCGATCGTGCAGAAGACGTCCTGCTCGTCTCGAGGCCTCGTCCTTCACGGACTAACCGCGACGGGCGAACCGCGACCATAGGTCGATGTATGCTTGGACTGGACAAGGAGATCGCAGCTCTCCGACCGAGCATCGTGCGTCAAACGTTGCCTTACTTCCGTTCGGAAAGATAATATCGGACGTAGAGAGGCCTTGTTCGTACCTACCGCTGTGATTTTCTTGTTAGTCGGGTCGGTGTGTGTTTATGTCGAAACGAGGCATCGTACATCCCCGACCGAGAGTCATACACCACACGTTGCCTTACTTCCGTTCGGAAAGATGCTATCGGACGAGGAGAGGCCTTGTTCGTACCTACCCCTATGAGTCTTTGTTGGTCGGACCGGTATGTGTTTATGTCGAAACGAGGCATCGTAGCTCCCCGACCGAGAGTCATACACCCTACGTTGCCTTACTTCCGTTCGAATAGATGATATCGGACGAGGAGAGGCCTTATTCGTACCTACCCCTATAAGTCTTCGTTAGTCGGACCAGTATGTGTTTATGTCGAAACGAGGCATCGCAGCTCCCCGATTAATCATTGTGCGTCAAACGTTGCCTTGTTTCCGTTCGGAAAGATTATATCGGACGTGGAGAGGCTTTATTCGTACCTACCGCTGCAATCATCGAAGGCCGAGTCGGTGTACATCCAAGTTAGATTGAGGGATCGCAACTTCCCGCTCGAGCAAGAGTCATCATACGTTGCCTTGCTTCCGTTCGGAACGAGGTTGACCGACAAGGAAGGAGGCTCTGTTTGTACCTACCGCTGCGGTTCTTATTGCCCGGGCTGGTTTGTGTTCAAGCTTGAACGAGGTATCGCACACTTCTTGGAAAAATGTTATTGGGCGAGGAGTATGGTCTAGTTCTGCCCATAGCCGCGGGTGATCGGATGCCGGGTCGGTGTACGTTCAGGTCAGAACGAGGTATTACAGCTTCTCGATGGTGCATCATTCACTACGCCTTGTCTTGTTCCCATTTGGAAGACGTCGGCGCGTAAGGAGAAGGCCTATTTGTGTCTACTGCTACAGCTGTTCGATGCCTGAGCATGCACTCCCAGCGGAGAATCACCCAAGGATCAAAATCATCATGCCTTTTGATAGCTAGATTCGGCACCACTGGCTGAGATTTGAGATCACAATTCGGTTGCGTTGATATTGAACACTCAAGACTTTTGAAGAATATTGTAATACAAGCATTATCTCCTTCAATGCTAATCCATTCTTTGCACAATTACCTATCTATTTGAATCCTCCCAGTGTGACCCCTTCCCCAATTTCCAAACGCCTTTGAAACATGGCAGTGTGACAAGTACATGCTCAATCAGGTTTGTCTATCTAATCCTGTTGAGCTTGATTCTGTTCATGGCGATCTGATCGTCGACGGTTTCGGTCTGTGGAGGTAGTTAGTATCCAGCAAGGACAGATGGAAAAGGGAAGAAAACGCTTACCTTTCCGATGATACGGCCAATATGCTTATTCTGCTCATCGAGCTCATCGCCCATAGCGTTGCCCAATGCATGCAGCGTCTTTGCACTCCTGTGGATGATATCCAAATTCTCCTCAATCTCACCTTCCATGGCTTCATCCTCGCTGTCGGCTTCAAATTGGTACTTGGCTCTGTTGGCCAGAGTGGCTTTGTCGTGTGTCTTGCCATTGCCACGCATGGTCTTTTCTTGACCGGCGTGACGTTGTGTAGTGGAGTAGGCGTTCTGTCTCGTGTCGTCTGCGCGCTCTCTTTCCACTCTGTGTTTCTCCAGGGCGATGGCGTTGGCGGCCTCCTCGCGCTTCTTTGCGGTGAAAGGGTTGGAGACGTGCATGGCGAACATGCTTCTGTTCAGTGTCTTGAGTTCGCGGGCTTTTTCTTCGGCGAGTCGGTTTTGGTGTTGTGCCATGTCGAGATTACGCTCGGTGTTATGGATGCGCTCGCCTTGGACACCTAGTCTGGCTAGGGTCTCACGACCTGTGGCTTCTGCTTGCTCGGCGATGCGGCGGGCGTTGCGGGTGGACGAAACATCCTGCTGTTTGATGAACTTGATTTCGTCCTTGGAGGCCTTGACATCTTCCTCTTCTTGCTCTTCGGCAGTCAGGTAGCGATCGGGCTGACCGTAGAGTTCGCTGGAGCTGCCTCCGTAACCACCGGGCATACCACTGTTTGCGTAGCTGTTGTCTGCTGAGGGCTCTTCGGCAGCCTGAGTAGCTTGAAGTTGTTGTTGTTGCTGTCTCTGAGGGGCATCGCCGAACAGAGCGGCTCTTCCAACATCGGTGCTCACGGTCTCCTGGCTGGCTCGTCGTCCGAGACCGCCGTAGCCGCCAGTACGGGCAGCCTGTGGTTGTTCACTGCCGTATGGGTTGCTGCCGTATCCTCCTTGCTGTGCGTAGTTGCTGGATCCGCCGAATCGTGGTGTGCTGCCGCCATAACCACCGGGTGGTACAGGCGACTTCTCACGCATGGCAGGCGAGGCAGAGCGGCCATCGTAAGCGGGAGGAGCACCGAGGTTTTGAGGTTTGGCGCCATAAGGATCGGGAGTAGATTGTGCGGCGTAGGGGTTTGACTCTGGTGCTGCTGCCTTGTCCTTGCCCTTGGAGCGTGAGAACAATGACGAGCGGGAGGCCTTCTCCTCGGCCGCCTCCTTATCTTTCTTTCCCATTCCAAAAGGCATCGTTGCGGAGTATGTTCAAGGGTTGATCAAAGAAAGGAAAAATCACAATTTCGAGTGGATAGAGGGGAAGTTGTTAGGAGGGTCTGGTGCCCAATATAGATGAGGCTGTACTTCAGCGACTCCGCCCCCGGACTTTTGTGAAACCGCCGTTGACTGGCCGCCTCTGGAACCACCTCCTCCAGAAACACCTCAAAAAGACGACAAGGTCACAAAGAAGACCGAAGTTTGTTTTTGAACAACAAATGCAATAAGCTTTTGCAAGCAATAGCTACGACTCGGCAGCATGACCCAACCATCTTCTTCCTATTGTACAATGAAAATTCTTGCTTTTGCATGCCAAAGACGTCTCGGAAAGAGTCCGTCGCAAATTTGCCAATAACTACCAGGTATCAAATTGCCGTAATTTACCATGCGTTAACATCAAAGTATTCCTGGAACATGTATTAGCATGTGACATCAGTCAGATAGGGAGGGGTATCACGAACCTCGCCGAAGAAGGTGACGACGACAGTGCGGTCAGCGAACTTTCTGCCTGCCAGGGCACGCAGGGCCTTGGAAGCCGACTCGTTGTTGTCGTATTTGACGTAGATCTTGCCAACACCGGTGGACTGTCTGCTACCTCCGGAAGGACGGGGGACCTTCATCTCGAGTACGTGTCCGTACTTGCTGCATTCCTCTTTGACGTCTTCGACGATTTCTGAACAACTGTTAGCCACTTGTGTCATGTGATGGTCAAAACATCCCGGCTCACCTTCGTATTCATCATTATCCAGCAACTCCTCTGCCGTAACCATGTTCAGCAAACAGAGCACGCGACCTTGCTCAACGTCTGCGCTTGTGGTACCAGCAAGCATGCTCATGGCGTTCACACTCATGTCACCACCAACCTGCTGCACACCGACAGCGGCTCTTGCAGCTCTTAGCGCGCCATCACCCAATTCGATGCCATTCAAGCCTGTAACAGCTTCATCAGTCTTAGTGGGATCCATGTACTCGAAGAAGGCAAATCCACGGCTTGCGCCAGAAGATGTGTCCTTGGCAAGGACGAAAGACTTGAGCTCGCCAAAAGTGGTGAGCAATTCTCTGACTTGTGCATCCTCGATGAATGTGGGAATGTTGGTCATTCTGAGCTTGTTTTGGGTGTCGGGAACATTCTCAGAGACAACGCCTTCCGTCTGTTCACTCTCGTCGGTGACGGCAGGAACGATGTAGTCCTTGGGACGACGGATCTGTAGACCAGCAGGTCTTCCATTGGCTGAGCCGTTGGCGGAGTCCTCCATGGTGATGCCATCGAAGGCCAAAGCGGTTGTTGCATCCTCGGGTGTCTTGAACTCAGTCAAAGCGAAGTCGTGCTCGGGAGAGATCTGGGCAGACACACAGGGGTCCATGCCTTTGACAATGTTGAGGCCATTGAGTTGAAGGTTGAAGAAATCGATGATGTTGTCCTCTGTAGAAGTAGGAGGAATGCCGTGAACAAACAAACGTTTTGACTGGCGAGCGTTGGAGGGCTTGAGAGCAGTGTTTGCGCCAGCGTTAGCAGGCTGGTTCATGAAAGCCTGCAGTCTCGTAGGGTCCATAGGTTGTTGGCGAGGAGCACCAGGAAGAGGGAACATGCCCGAGAGCTTGGCCTGCTCAGCTGTGACATTCTCATAGCCAGGAGGCTTGATGTCCCATTGGGTGAGGCGACGTTTGCGCTCGAGGATGGGTACGATGTCGGTAAGATCGGGAGTAGGCTCCTTGGGCTTTCTCGGAGGGCTGGGACTGCGCTTTTGGTCGATGGATTGTTGAGGGGCGCGTCCACCGTCACGGTCACGGCCTCCTCTACCACCACCTCTGCGGTCGTCAAAGAGATCACCGCGGTCGCCGCGCTCTCTAGCACCTCCGCGCGGGTCGTCACGGCGGTCTCGTCGCTCAGCACCACGGTCACCTCTGTCCCAGTCGCGGCCTCCTCCACGTCTGTCTCTACCAGCGTATCTGTCTTCTCTTTCACGCTCCCTGTAGTCGCGGCTCGACGAGTATGTGTCTCCCTGGAACTCTTCTCTGCGCGGGCGGTGGCCGGGTGAGCGCGAACGTCTGCGTGGTCTCTCTCTCTCGCGCTCTCTGTCTCCACCACGATCGCGATCACGGCGGTCGTCTCTGGATGACTGGGATAGCGTCAGTTGGCTGTAAGAGCAAACACATGTACAATACTCACATAGTGGTCGCGCGAAGACGCGTGTCTACCACTAGGACGATCTGTTCATGAAAAGTTAGAAAGCGGTTAGATGATTGTGCGCGAGCGCATTACCGCGGCTGGAATATGAATCACCGTTCATTCTGGCGGACTGTATAGCGCAAAGTCGGCAATCAAGGTCCAATGAATGGATTTAGTCGAAGGTATCAAAGGCGATGGATTGTGTCGATGGTCCCTTGAGCTTCGTTCGGTTGCGCGCTGCTCAGCCAGAGCGTCTAGAAGGAGGCCAAGCCGCTACTCCCGAAGTGGAAGCATGATTGATTATCACATCAACCATGTCTACCGCGTCAAGGTCGTGAATCACTGTCTCAGACTCGATCTCAAGCAAGACAACAATGTTGAATCTCCAAGAGTGGCAGAAGCTCCCAATCGGTCTCGGCGAACTCTGCATCAACACAACTCTCCGCTGTGGGCAATGTTTCCGGTGGCGCAAATCAGATGAAGGTGTCTGGTCAATGGCCCTCCACGGCCGCATTCTAGCACTGCATCAAGACCCTGAATACCTCTATTACCGTTCAATCATTCCGACAAAACAATCACCAGACTCAAAAGTTCAATCCGACGATGACACTCTACCCCTTCTCAGGCATTACCTCAATCTTGGTCCCAATCTCACCCAACTGTACGCCGAATGGTCCTCCGCCGACGCGAACTTCAATCGCAAAGCTCCCAAATTTACCGGTATTCGCATTCTGAAGCAAGATGCTTGGGAAGCTCTTGTTGGCTTTATCTGCAGTTCCAACAACAACATTGCCCGAATTTCCCAGATGGTCGAGAAGCTATGCACAAATTATGGTCCATTGATCGGCCAGTTCGAGAACAAGGACTACTACGACTTTCCCACTCCATCATCTTTGGCCAAGCCAGGTGTAGAGCAAAAGCTGAGAGAATTGGGCTTTGGATACAGAGCAAAATACCTGTACAAGACAGCATGCATGGTTACAGAGAAAGAGGATGGTTGGCTGGACCATCTACGCAATCCTGAAAGTCCCGTGCTAGGCATAAAGCCTGAGCCAGCTGGCGAGTGGGCAAATGAGGGAAGAGAAGGTTACAGACATGCACATGAACAACTGCTCGAACTTCAAGGTGTAGGGCCGAAGGTCGCTGACTGCGTCTGCCTCATGGGTCTTGGCTGGGGCGAGGCTGTCCCAGTCGATACTCATGGTATGTTGAATCATCCTCTACTCCTGATAGGTAGTGGCTGACCATCTCTTAGTTTGGCAAATCGCTGTTCGTGACTACAAATTCGGCAAGGGCAAGCACGCAAGTCTAACAAAAGCCACGTACGATGCTGTTGCAAACAAGTTCCGCAGTCTATGGGGCCAAGAAGCTGGCTGGGCACATTCTGTTCTCTTCACTGCTGATCTCAAAGCCTTCTCGGAGCGACTAGTCGCCAAAACGGAAGTCAAAGAGGAGGTCAAGGAAATCAAGACAGAAGACGGTGAGCCTGTTGAAGAGACCATTGTCGAGGAAGACAAGACTCTCGTCAAAGGCATCAAAAGAGAAGCTGACGAGGACGAACAAAAACTGGTCGAGACGAAACACAATGTCGTCAAAAAAGCAAAGAGAAGAAAGAAGGCATCATATTGAGCACGCTATATCAACAGTTGACCACCGATCTTTCCTTTGACCGGACCCGAGGAAACAATCTGCTATTTAATATTGGTGTGTGACATGAATCTCTCTGGTACCAGCATTCTGGTCTGAAGACACGGAAATTATTCGCGGTGGGACGGACACCCCTATCTTCAATCGCCGTATGGTGTCAAAAAAAAACATGCTGGGCCGCGGCAGTTTCACCACTCTTACAGAAGCTGAGCGCGGTGAGGAATGGCTTTTCAGCTTCCAGTATTCACGATTCTACATGTCTGGCGTGGCCTCTGAGCAGGATTTCCCGCGCAGTGGCTGTTCTTGTATGAGTTCAAACTTATCAGCACTGATTGCGATCAGCTCGCAGTGGCAGGCTTTTGGAAACGGCCTTGCATCCAGCAGCGATACATCTTCAGCTTTCTCTGTCTGTTGACAAGCATTCTGTTGTCAACTCCGAGGTTCGTAATCTCAAATGCGGGCATCTTGTTGTCTTCTGAGATTTCGGTAGTCTGCAGCCTTTCGGCCAGTTCATCTTCATCGCCCTTCTGTTCAGAGGCGTCAATCTGGAAACTGTTTGCGGGAAGCTTGCCAGACCAAATGTCTGCAAGTTCGTCTCTCTCGAAGAAGTAGACACGAGTGCCATCTCCACGGATGTAGAAGTTCTCCTCCAGGTAGCGACCCTTCTTGAAGCGGACCTGGGCCAAGTCACCACGGCCGTAGTCGCGGAACAGAACAAGACCACCAGGCTTGAGGACATTCCACACGTTCTTCACGGCCTGTGCCCATTGTCTCGGTGACAGTGCTGAGAAGATGAAAATCATGACAACCACATCAACGCTGCCAGCTTCCAGACCAGGAGGAAGAGCCTGTTCTCCAGTTCCTGCTGCATCCCAGACATCTGCCTGCAGAGTGGTCTGGTTCTGGTATGCCTCTTGTGTACGGATAATCTCGATAGCCTTCTTTGAGTAATCGCAAGCGTGGATCTTCAACAGCGGGTTCTTGTTCAAGTTCAAGACAGGGTATGCCGTGTTTCCTGCACCTGCACCAACCTCCAACATGGTCGCAGCGCCGTAATCCTCCTTTGTAATTTCTCCCAAGACAGGGAACTCCTGAGCCAGCCATTTGCGATCCTTGAAGAAATTTGCGCGGTTGTTGCTGTAGAATTTATCCCACCACTTCTCAGGATGTTGGTTGAAGCGCTTCTTGTCGAAATCGGTCACGGGAGCAGATCTCTGGAATTCTTCTTGAGACTTGATGAACTCCTTGTATGTGTCGTCGGTCTCGACGTGGTCCCAGGCATTGTGGGCGAAGATGTTGTCGCCTTCTTCGAGGTAGCGTGTGCCGAATTGGAAGGGATCGGTACGTTTCTGATCGTTGTTCGCGGAGTCGGTCTGGGGCTTTCTGACGGGTTGAATCGAGGCGGGCACACCGTATGCTGCTTCCTCTTCGACATGGGCGGCCGTGTCGGTCGGAGGGGTCGATGGAGCGTCCTGAACAGTGACCCATTCGCGCATGTGCTCCATACCCTTGGAGAGCTGCTGCTTGGGAGTCTTCTTGCGGTCTACGCCATCGGGCTGCATGATGTCGTTCTCGGCCATGATTTCGTTTGCTCGTTATGTCTGACCAAAATCTGAAGGCTGGAAAAAGTTCAAAGTCCGACAACCTTGAGGGGTTTGGCAGTAAACTCACCGCCTCGATCGGATCGGCCCGCAGCCAGGCACAGGTGGGGTCTCGATCTCTCTCCGATTCTCCACAGCCTGTCAGCGCGTCATGCAGTTTGCTGTTGAAAGTCAGAATATCAGGGTTCCATTGACCAGTCACCTGTCAGGTCTGGCTCATTTCTAAGCATTCGAAGGTCCAATTCTCCTTGTACCACTTCTACGACACATCCTCAATCCTTGTCTACCACCAATTCACCACATACGGAATCCAACATGAAGTCAATTCGCACCAGCTCTGCACTGGCATCTCAGTTCTCGGCCACGACATGTTCACGAGCAGCAATTGCATCCCGCAACTCCACCTCTCCGCAAACCCGCTCATTCTTCCCGAATCCCTTTGCATCCCAAAGCCTCCAAACGTTAACAGCATCTCGCATCCTCCCTTACGACGCAAAAACTCTCTACGCAATCGTCGCCGACATTCAAAGCTACCACAAGTTCCTCCCCTTCTGCATCTCGTCCAATGTCACCAAGCAATCCTCCCCGGATGCAGAAGGAAAGACATGGCCTGAAGAAGCAGAGCTAGTCGTCGGCTACAAAGACGTCATGCGCGAGTCCTTCTACAGCCGCGTTTACTGCGCCCCCGAAGACTTCATCGTCGAGTCCGTGAGCGGAGAAACCGACACCACCGTCCCTTCTGCCAGCATCAAACACCACAGCACCCGTCCCTCGCCCGACCAAGATCCCGCTCGCAATGCTACTATCCTTACGCATCTCCGCTCTCGCTGGACATTGAGTCCTTTCCCGTACAAACCTGGTCCCATGGGTGATGAGAGGCCTCAAGAAGTCACTTCGGATATCCCGCCGAGGATGCAGACCGAGGTTAATCTGTCCATTGACTATCAATTCGCAAATCCGCTTTACACTACGCTGAGCGCGGCTGCTGCGCCAAAGGTTGCGGAGAAGATGATTGAGGCTTTCGAATTGAGAGCGAGGGAGATGTTGGACCGTCCTGCTACCAGCAAGACTGCCAAATTCAAGGGTGCCATGGGTATTCCTAGCGTTGGTGAGAAGGCAAAGGCTTAGTCTGGTTGCACATAAATCAAGAAGACGATATGTAAGATATTCATTGTATGAGTAGCTAGCTACCTTGGGGAAAATAACCGATATAATATCAACAACAGAGCATTGAAACTTGCGTCCACGTACAGTCAACAGATATAACACAACGCATAGAACAAAACTCACAACTTCTCACAAACCCGACACACAAAACCAATCTTCCTGGTGTTAGGTACTCATCATCACAAAGGCTATACCACTCCACCAACGTGTGAGTGTTGAAGCAAGAAGATACAGTGTAATTTTGTCAGCAATGATTGCAACAAGGCGGACGAACGGCGAAATTCGCCAATTAGGTCGATGTATGGGTCCTCAGTTGCGACTCGCCTTGGCGGTAAGATACAGAAGGTGGTGTTGTTTACGGACGACAGGCAGGGATAAGGGTGTTTACACCAGCGCGAGGAGGGGAGTACGTTGATGAGGCTGCTTCTTGCCGGGGTCAGTGATTGAAACTCGCGATCATGGTATCGGACACGAAAGAAGTCGAAACAATGCTGTGAACCCGATCGCTCCTGATCGACGAGCCTTATATTAGCTCCATCATCACTTCAAAAGCAGTCCAATGTTCTACTGTATACCCAATCCGAGAACCCTTCCCACTATTCACAATTCCTACTTATCAACACCACACTTACATCCCAGGCAACCACACAACATCCACCTCACTCAATCCCGCATTGACCCACCCAATATCCCACTCAAACGTATCATTCTCCTCCTCCCATCTCTCCTGCTCCTCCTCATCCCCCATATCCTCCGGCCGCGCCGCCCCACTCCCACCAAAACACCATATCCTCTGCTGCCTATCCTCAACCTCGACCCCCAAATCCACAGGTTTCAACCCTTCCTCCGCGACCCCCAAAAATTTGATGCGATGATACCAAGCATCCCCATAACAGTCATACGTATAAAACATATCCAACTTCCTGACTCGAGGTACTTGATGTTTACCCCAAATATCCATGAGGCGTATCTTTTTCGAATCCAAATCTTTGCGGAAATCATTGGTGCCTAGATTGTGCAAGCCCATCATGTCTTTTATATCCGTGACTTTGTAGCGAGGATGTGGAAATATGTCTTTGGGTATTGTGGTGGTGGTGGTGGTGGTGGTGATTTGTGGAGGGGTTTGAAGGTCGAATTTCCAGAGATGGTCGCCTTCCCAGTCAAAGGCTAGTTGGATGGCGGAGGAGAATTGTTCGAAGAGTAGAGTAGATGGGAGGTGAAGTAGGCGGGTCACGGGTACTTTTGCTGATGGAAGCACCAGATGGATTTGGATTAGGAAGTTTATGTTTTTGGCGGAAGAGTTTGTTGTTAGATTTTGGGAAATGTGGATTTTGTTGATTGTGTCCTGGGTGTTGTTGGTTGTGGTGGTGTTGGTCGTGGTATTGAGGGCTGGTGCATGTTGGTTTTCGATGTCGTAGTCATTTTCTTCCTCTTCCTCTTCGTCGAACTCTTCGTCTTCTTCATCCTCATCGAATTCTTCCTCTGGATCTTGATTTTCTTGATCAGATTCTTCTTCTTCATCAGAAGAGATTGTTTTGTGAGTGCCGGTTAGATAGTCTTCAAACGACGTGTCTCCAGATGGTCCTCCTAGACTGAAGCGCTGACGTTTTGGTTTTCTTTCTTGTGCCATATTTGAATCTAAGTCGTAAATCTAGACTCTTTTTGATGATGTTGATGTGGCTTCAGATAAATATGCACTTGGTTGTTTGAATGTAAGAGTTGTGGTCGAGACACGTGCCGTATACCTTAAGATTTGGAGGATCAATATATGAGACGTCATCGGCACACTGAATAATCTGTGTTTACTTTCAACAGGAACACTCCATTCTCAGCCGACAACCTTCACCCTCTTGTAACCATCAATATTCATCAACAATCATCGATACTCAGTGAGAGTATGGCTAAGCCCGATAATCCATCAGTAAAGCGCGTCGACGACATCGAGTCTCGCTTGCTCGGCCAGCGTCTTTCGAAATACCGTCTTGTCAGCAAATATCGCAATTACATTGCAACACGTCAATTTCACGAAACCTGGGATGGACATGCCGAGTTCATATTCACTGAGCACAGCCTCCGGATCCTACTCAAACTCACGGAGTCTCGCCGATGGGCCTCCAGGGTTAGGCGTATCAGCTTCAGCGCATTGCTTCTTGACTGGGACAAGATGTCCTTGCAGAGAGCCTCACGCGATCACAGTGACCAAGCTCAACACAATGATAATCCAGACGATACAACAGGTTTGCGAATGACTTTTCTTTAAAATTGCATCCTACAAAAGAGCGTAGGACTGACGGCGATCTGGCCAAATCAAGAGGTACCGGTCAAAAAAAGTGCCTGGCCTCTGATAATCTACAAAGCTCATTTTAGAGACTGGCTTTCCCTTTTGTTTCAAGCAAGATTCCTCAAAGATCGCCTCATAGCATACCTCTTCCCCTGGGTGATAAAATATACAGTGTAGAAGATTCTCAAATCTGGCATTTCAGACTCTTAACCCATGACCATACCCTTGAGGCCGGACATGTCGCCCTCCTTGGCAGCGATCTCGAAGTAAGAGTAGATGATGCTGGGATAGTTGTTAGCTGATGGTTTGTCTTGTCTGATTGAGGGCAGATCCAAACTTACGTGACAGCCATGAGGATACCAGTACCGCTACCAAGAGCGCCAACAAGATCACTGACAACGGAAAGGGCACCAATGCAGGCACCACCGAAGGCAGCAGCGGTGGGGATGACGCGCTTGAGTTCACGGTACATGGACTCATCACGGTGACCGGCCATAACGAGACCCTGCTCCTTGAGCTGCTTGGCAACATCGCGAGGGCTGGAACCAGAGACCTCAATCCAGGTCTTGGAGAAGGCGGCACAAGCAATGAGCATGTAGGCGATGAAGAGAGCGGTGTGGACGGGGTCAAGAAGGGCATCCTTGAAGTTGAGAGGAGGGGACCTGGGTGAGAGTGTTAGTAATTGCGCTGGAGACAAGAGACTCGAGCGATTCTAAACTTACATGTAGTAGACAAGACCAGAGATGGGAAGCATCTGAGAAGAGCCCTCACGAGCCTCCCAGACTCCGATCATCTTGACCAAAAGGTTGTCGCTGAAGCGAGAGTAGAGCATCTGACTGACGAGGAAGACGTTGGAGGACAGAGCCGACTGGAGCATGATGGGCATGTTGGAGGTGTAGAAGAGACGGACGGGGTAAGAACCGCGCATACCACGCTGGCGCGAGGACTTGACGGGAATCTCGACGCGGAAACCTTGGAGGTAGATGACAGCGGCGAAGACGGCAATAGTAGCGATCAAGTTCATGATGTTGGGCAGGTTCTGGCGGTAGAAAGCCTCCTTGAGGGCGAGCTGCTTGTTGGGCCAGGTGACCAAAAGGTGAACAAGGGCGATGATGGCACCCTCGAATTCAGGACCTCTGCCAGTGTTGACGGTGGTAGGCGAGAAAGCCTTCCAGACGATCGACTCGCAAATGTTGGTAGCGATGAAGAGCGAAATACCACTGCCGAGACCGTAGCCCTTCTGGAGGAGCTCGTCGAGGAGAATGACGATCAGAGCAGCGGTGAGGAGCTGGAGAACGAGGAGAACGCAGATACCGGCACCGAGGTCAGAAGGCTGGCCGTAAAGACCGGTCAGGACGTAAACGCAGGCTTGGCCGAAGGACAGGATGATGGCGAGGAGCTGCGCAAGTCAGTGCTGGCTCATCTTGACACGTAATTTCTGGATATCCTCACCTTCTGAGCAGTCTGGTAGAGCTCACGGTCGGCCTTGAGGTCAAGGTTGACGTCGATGAGGTGGGTACCAGCGAGAAGCTACCGAGTTTGTCAGATCCAAATATCCTATAGAGTTGTGGACTGCGGACATCTCTTGCGCACCTGGAAAACCATGCCGGAGGAGATGATAGGGGTGATACCCAACTCCATGAGGGTACCTCTGTTACTGGCCATCATCATTCTGAGCCAGTAGAGCGGGTCGGCGGTATCTGGGCTGCGTCAGTATCACTGTCGCGTGCGAGTTGACTTGATAGCTGCTCACCAGAGGACACAATGCCGTAGAGGGGCATCTGACCCATGACCAGGGTGATGAGCAGACATACTGCTGTCCAGATCAAGCGCTGCTGGAAGGGAGTCTTGGTCTCGGGGACGGCGATCTCGGGAATGAGGGGGGTGAAAGGCTTCACCAAGTCGAGGAATCGTACTGTGAGAGCGATAAGTTAGTCGTCATGCGACAGACGTGTCAGTTCAAGTGCTCCGCTGCGCCAGTATTGTCCCTCTCGCGATGGACCAGAGCCATTGCCGCAGAGCATCTTGTAGGGTGTAGACTCACGACCGCTCATGATGACAGTCTCTCTTTTCGAATCGTGGGGAGTGACGACGAATAGAGATGGATCAATGGGAGGAGAGAGTCAATTACCTGGCTGTTCTCCTAAAGCTCCAAGAGTGAGGCCAGCTGGCGACCGACATGCGGCTGGACCCGCAAATCTTGGCGAATCTCAGCCCTCCTCCCTCCATCAACCCCTCGATCAATCTGTCTCGCTTCCATGTTTCATGCTGAAGTCGCCGCCATCTACATGCAATCCACATGGAGGGCTACTCTCAATCATAGAGGAACACACAGGTCATATTGTATATCCAGGAGCAAAGTTGCTCCAGTCTAGGATACTTCGACCAGACTCGAGGACATTCGACCGCCATCTCAGGGCCGTCGCCAAACCACCTAATCCGCGTAGTACTTCCTGTAATACTTCTTGTGCTGTTCCAAGAAGAGGAATGTCGCAACAGTATGAGGCCCAAGTCGGATGAAAGCAGGGAGCCATCCACGGAACATCCATCTCGGTCCTTCAATTCTATGCACCTTCTTGACTGTATGCCACATGCCGAGACGTTCATTCTGGGCCATGATCTGCGTCTTCAACACGTCAAATGGATTGCACAGTGTTGTTGCGACAAGACCTGCAAGAGTACTGGCTGCGATGTGTGTCATGGTGCCGTCTTGCATCTCAGTATGGGCCAAGATCTTGATCTTGAACACATCGTATCCGGCGAGCTGTCCTGCTGTCATCAAAACACCTCTTCCTAGATTGGGGACCATGCCTCTGAAGACACTTTGCTTCCAGCCTTCCCCTCGGACGATGGTAATGAATCCACGAACGGCATTTCCATAATTGCGGCGATCAGCAGGGAGCAAAGCAGCGTCATTTTGCATGCGGACGTTCAAGATGTCCGCTGGATTTCCAACAAGACCACCAACTAATCCAGAAATTGCAGCAAGCCCGACGAGCAGAGTATGAGGAGCTTTGACGCCGTCGTTCTCGGCCATGTATTTGAGCTTTTCGTAGGTTGCGAAGCGTGCAGTGGAATATGTGAGTTGACGCAGGAGCGATGCCGATATGCCACGGTACAGTCCAGTAATGCCTTCACTTCTGTAGACATGCTGAAATGTCTCAGCCATGTCAAGAGCTCCGTGATGGTGTTGTGCTTGTAGTCGGACCTTGACTATATCGCGTTAGTAACAGCATGCTTGCATCTGTATCAGGTACATGCCTAAGTCGAGCGGATGAGAGAACAGCGCTGCGAGAGCGGATGAAGTGCCACCGAACCAGAGAGGATACTTGATGGGACCATTGCCATAATCATTGCTTTTCACGATAGCTTTGGTGATGCCCTGATTGTCTGCCGGAAAGATAGTCATGGCTTTGGTAGCTGCTTCTGAACAATGATCGACGAAATTCGAAGAATAGTGATGATGGGTGATGGAGAGAAATTCTGCCACAAAACAACCGAGTCACTCAATCTGGACATATAGATCGTCCCACGAAGCATGTATTGTTCATCGTACCTGCGTTGTTTGACATAATATTTGGGGAAGGAGGAAAAGGCTCCTGCAAACGGGGTAACCCTGACTGAATCGTGCACTGACCGTCTCCACGCTTTCTGCCAGCCTCCAGCTTTGGTGTAACAAAGTCGCCGAGCATCGCATACCCAGACGGCACTCGAACCAAAACTTCCTATCGGGAAAGATGGTTAACCTCAGACCGCTCGGAACACTTGTTCCGGCATGCGTTAGATGCTCGAATGTCGCAAGTAAAACTCCAATTGTGTCTTGGACAATTTCGCGGCGACACAACAGCTCGGGTTAGTGGACAAACTTCTCATTTCAATGATTGCACCAAACACATCAAGATATGCTACTGTAAAAGCATCACAATTATTGTCAAAACCTCTCAGAGCATCCTCAAGGTTGCTGGTCTTAGCTGACTTTGTGCTTCTCTTTGAGCATGCAATATCAGCAAAGAATGCTCCACAATGTCTAAGACGACCGTCGTTATGATGACACTGACAGCAAATCATAGATTCCAAAGCAAAAGAGCTTACGATACATGGGAAAGTCTACCAAACAGACTCGTGGACAAATGTGCCGAGTACTATCCTGGAGTCCGTCTCACGAAAGCTGCATCAACAGGACAACCATCCAATTTCAATCACAAGAAAATTGATTGAGTCTCGTTTTCCGGGATACCGACATCATAATGAGTTCTTTCCGGTTGTAACCGTGGGCCAGAATTTCGACTCCTTGGGCTTCCCAGTCGATCACCCTGGACGTAGCCGAACGGACACCTACTACATCAACAAGGATACTGTGCTGCGTACACACACATCTGCACACCAAGCTGATGTCTTCCGCGCGAACACAAGCGCGGGCTTCACCATCTCAGCCGATGTCTACCGTAGAGATGCTATCGACCGCTCACACTACCCTGTCTTCCACCAGATGGAGGGAGCCATGACATGGGACCGCAACACTGTACCCGAAGGCAAGACTCTCGCACAACAGATCCGGGAAGATGTTGAAAAGCTGCCCAAGCCCGACATTGTTGTTGAAGATCCTAATCCGACTACTCACCCCGAACGTAACCCTTTGCAAACACCGCACACTCAGGAAGAGGCAGAAGCTGTCGCTGCTCACCTGAAGCGTTCTCTGGAGAATGTGGTTGTTGAAATCTTCTCAAAGGCCAAGGAAGCCGCTGCCGCATCCACTGTTGATGAAATCCGTAACCAAGCTCAATCACAAGAACCTCTCAAGGTCCGCTGGATCGAGGCCTACTTCCCTTTCACCTCGCCTTCATGGGAGCTCGAGATCTTCTGGCAAGGCGACTGGCTTGAAGTCCTCGGCTGCGGTGTCATCTCTCAACCTCTTCTCGACAATGCCGATGCACCATCAAAAATTGGCTGGGCTTTCGGTATTGGTCTTGAGAGAATTGCTATGCTGCTCTACGAAATCCCTGACATCCGTCTCTTCTGGAGCAAGGACTCTCGTTTCTTGTCTCAGTTCGACGAGAAGAAGATTCGTCGTTTCGCACCTTTCTCCAAGTACCCCGCTGCACCCCGCGACGTCGCTTTCTGGCTGCCCAAGAGTGCGCCTCAAGATGAGGTTGTCACATCCAACGCTTCGAACACTTCTACATCACCTTCTCCTGCCGGTGGTCTTGCTTCCGAGGCAGCTGCACCTGCCCTTGCCTTCCACGAGAACGACATTATGGAGATTGTCCGTAGCGCTGCTGGAGACTCTGTCGAAGATGTCACTTTGGTCGATGAATTCACTCACCCCAAGACTGGCCGTAGAAGTCTGTGCTACAGAATCAACTACCGCAGTCTTGAAAGCACTTTGACCAAGGAGCAAGCAAACGACATGCACGAGAAGATCCGTGGAGAACTTGTCAGCAAATTCGGCGTCGAGTTGAGATAGGCAGAGTTGCTCGGAGAAACAATATGTCGAGGTGATGAGAAGTCTTGTAAATTAGTGTATCACATATTTGATTTGGATTATCGCAATGCTCGTGCAATGCTACAATTTATCCAGAGTATCTTGTGTTGGGGATACCTATTATCTCACCCCTTAATAAGGGGTAATGCAGTGACATAGGAGAAGTACTATCGGAAACCTCTTCCATCTCAGCTTCCCAGCAGAGCGTCAAAATATCTGTCAAAAGGCAAGAAGTTATTTGGATTGGAATAAATGTCCGAAGAGAGTATGGGGAGTTCCTGCTCTCTGTGGACAAAGACTCAGATCTGAAAAACATGTTGCCTTTTTACAGAGGAATTCATCGGGAAGACTCGTGTTCGGAAAACAAGGCAAGCATGTATCTTTGATCCGTTTGTGTTCGCATTATCATTGGTTAATCTAGCGAGTAAATTCGCATGGAAAGTTGAAGCCGAAATATTTCAGAAGCGGACCATCCTTTCTCAGTCCGAGATTGTGCTCCTCATCGACTTTGTGCGTCAAAAACTTTTTGCCCCTCTCCAAAGATCTCCCGGAGGCATAGTATGTTGTGCGCTCTTCATGTTCTTCGCACGGGCTGAACCTTTTCAATCGTCGAGAACCAAAGCAGATCATGTTGTGTGTTTGTGAACGAACGAGATCGGTGGTCAGAGTTGCTTGTCGATGCTGCTTCTGTTGAGAGCTTCTGACAACTCGGGTCTGTCCTTCAACAAGACGATAGCCTCCTTATAGCCCATCCACCTTCTCTTGCGCTTGTGCTTTTCTGGCCACTCCTCCTTGACCTCGTCGACGGTGGCTTCAAAGAACTGGTAGGCGGCCTTGGGAGCTTGTGTCGTAAGCTGCTCCGGTTTCCGCTTCTCGGGGATCTTGCCTAGGTCGGCATGGATTCTGCAGACGGCACCAGCTTCTTCCCAGGCCTCGCGGCAAGCAGCTTCTTCGACTGTCTCATCGACTTCCCAGCCGCCTTTGGGAAGGACCCAGCCGCCACGGCGCATGGACTGAATCAATAGGACAGACTTGCGGTCGTTCGAGAGGGGCACAATGCCGGCTACGAGGCGCTCTCCCAGGGAACCGTAACCTTTCAAACAAGTTAGTAAAGAGGATCATTGTTGGTGAGGTTGTAGTTGTACGTACGCTGATTCTCCCTGCCGGTACGAGCCTCCATGGGCCTCTCGACACTCAGATCTTGAGTCATGGTTGCTACCGAAGCTCCTTCTTGGATGTCGATGTAATGTACGAGGCGACGACGACTGTCAGAAGTCGATTTAAAGCGCTCACGTGTCGGGTCAAATAAAGTCTAGGGCGATCAACAAAGGCGGACTCGGGGGTGACGGCGGAGTGAGAGTCTGTTGTGAAAGACGGCGACAAGTAACGAGATTTGAGTCTCAGACCCGTTCGCGACGGGACTGGATTGAGGACCGGTTCAGGCTGGGAAGGCCAAAGAGACACATATTATTGAGGGTTCGAGCGAAGTGCAATGGCAACATTGTGGAGTTTTGGGGAAATTCGTCGAGACCATCCCACCCGTGGTCGCCGCCAAGTCTCTCCTTTGACCACCATCTATTAAACTATTGTCCCCCTGATTCTTCTTTGAGAGACACTTTGGACTTACCAGGTACTTACACGTCGGAAAATACTGTATCTATCTTGTCGATGTCTACAGGCTACCACATTGGTGGGATGAATTGGCATGATTCGCTGTCCGAGAATACTCCACCGTCACTGTCCAGAACTCCATAGACTTTCCATGCTCTCACATGTCTTGACCACCTATCACTTCAATCTATTTATTCTACCTCAGTTCCTTCTGTCCCCTCATCTGTCTCTCACCTGTATCGTCCGACACACCACGGTCACGCGTCTCTGCCACCTTCACTTTTTGCTTAGCCACCGACGCAGCCGCAATGCCCGCTGCCGCGACTCTCCTCAGACCAATTGGTAGGTACAGCAAAGCAATCCAATTAGAAGAGCGTATCGAAACATGTGCTTTTTCGACTCCCAACAACCGGGCTCCACATAATGCAGCCTCCACTCTTGTATATTGGGCTGACATAGAAATTGTTGTAGGATACCAGCCAGGTGACATATTTTGAGGCCAACAACATCTCGGTACTGAGCTGACCATCGAACACAAAGGCGACTGTGGCTACTGCAAAAAAGATGATTCAAGTCAGAGAACCCCCAATTCTCGTGCGTATCGATCATTTGATGGACAGCCCGCTTCATCATTCATCGTCGCCTCTTTACGCTGTCACATGCATGTATTCTGACACTCGCAGGTGGCTCGTACTACATGATCACAAAAGCTCTAAGCGCCCAAGTTTACCAAGACTTGATTGACCGAGGATGGAGAAGGTAAGCTGCTCAACGTGTTGATTGTCCTGGAAGATACAGCTCGAGAGCATGAAATTTGAGATATACAAATATTTCGCTTCTCGCTTCCCAGGATATACTGTACAGTTACAAGCAGAGGACTTGTGCTGACAATCGTGAAGATCTGGTAACCTCCTATACAAACCCGATGTATATCGATCATGTTGCCCTCATTACACAATCAGGTGTGTATACATGTTGTTGATTCAACCCGATCTTACTGATAGATGATCCAGACTACCCGCCGACTCGCTTGTGGCAAGGAATGATCAACGAAAAGCCTTGAATAGCTGGAACAAATTTGTACTAGGGGAAGAGTACATCAAAGAGACCGCCAAGCGCTTTCCCAAGACAAAAGAGTAAAGGGAGATTATTTCAGTATCTAATCAGTTCGATTGTACTGACAGTGATGTTTTAGAGAGAAAGCTCGACAGAGAAATGGGTTTGATCTGCTTCAAACGGTTCACGAAGCAGAAAATGACAAGCTGAAGCCTGTTGAACCCGCTCACCGCTTTGAAGTCACCTTGGAACCCGACGACTGTACAGAAGAGAAGTTTCAACTCTACAAGAATTACCAGATTCACGTCCATCACGATGAGCCTGGTGAAGTCACCAAGAAAGGATTCGAACGCTTCCTCTGCAAATCGCCAATCATCAGAGAGACAGTGAAGAAGAACAGCAAAGAGCAACGCCTCGGATCATACCACCAGTGTTATCGCCTCGATGGCAGATTGATCGCTATCGGTGTATTAGATCTCCTACCACACGCAGTCAGTGGTGTCTACTTCCTCTACCACCAAGACTTCGAAAAGTGGAGTTTCGGGAAACTCAGCGCGATGAGAGAGGCAGCACTGGCTCTGGAAGGTGGCTATGAATTCTACTACATGGGCTTCTACATCCACAACTGCATCAAAATGCGCTACAAGGGCGACTACAAGCCTCAATACGTGCTCGATCCGGAGACCAACGAATGGAACCCACTGGAAGGAGAACTGCGCGAGTTGATGGACAAGCAGAAATATGTCTCATTGTCTCGCGAGCATATAGACAAAGAAGAAGACAAGAAGTCTTATTTATTGGAAACCTCAGTGGAGGTATTCAAGAGCAAAGAGACTTTGTTCAAGTTGGGCATGCCTGGCATGATGAGTCCTGAAGAAGTGGAAGCACAGGTGGATCTCAGCAGGATGCGTATTCACCTGAGCAAAGGAATCACTGTGGACACAGAGGTGAGTGACAGCTGTGCTCGGCGTGATCTGAAAGCTGCTAACATAAACCAAAGGATCTTGTAGCATGGGAGAGCGGAGACATCACTGACCCGAGATCAATCAGAGGCATCGTTGGCGAGTTTGCTGCATTAGTGGGACCTAGAGTCGCCGCATCGGCCACCATGGACTTCTCTCAAGATTGATATTTGACCGTAATCAGACAATTGAAAGTGTATCAACTTCACCACAGATATTCCACCTTTTGAGAGGCCCAATGCGCAACGATGGACGATTGCGGATGTACGTGATCCGCTGTGTCGTAGAAGTATCCGGCGTTCGTTCGCGACAAAACACGACGCAGACGAACTTTCGGCAGTAGCTACTGTTCCTTTCCATCTAAGGAAGCCACTACACAAAGCCGACAAGCCTGGCGTTGCCTTCTCTTACACTTGACGACAAACATCCCAATTGCTACATTGCGGCATCGTCCTTATCATCAACTGCCTTGCATCTTCAGCCCACTACATCAACAGACATATCACATCACCATCAACATCATCAACGATGGCTCCAGGAATTCCGAACAACTACTATGACGTGGACGAGGACATGGATACAGAAGAAAGCAACGTCCGGAACCAACCTCATCCTCCTCTCAACAGTCCTGTTCACCAAGCATTACCCATCAATGGAGGCGCCAACGGAGGCACCCAGCAAGGACAACCCGCTGGTGCAGTCACCCAGCAATTCGATCCACTTGCCTCCGTTCCTCACTCAGAGTCCATCAACCAAGCCCTGTACCAGGCTTATCAGCTTCCACCACATACACCTGCCAACCAACCCCAGCCCGGAAACCATCAGGCTCCGGCCTTCACACCTATCGGCCAACTCCAGTCTCAAGCTCATCAGCTTCCTCCGTCCCGAACTTCCGGCGTCTATGTACCCTCCACAGTCAGCAGTGGCATTGGCAGTTATACAGCACACGGAAGTGCGAATGCACAGCCACATGACAGCAGCGGTCAGTCGTCGGACATGATACTACATCCCGTTCATTCTGGACCGGCTCGTCGAGAGACACAGGCTCAACAGAACGACTTGGTGGGAACGATGGATGACATGAGTCTGGATCCTCCCACTCAAGATCCCAAATGAGGTGTTGATGAGACCAGCACTTCCTGTCAATGCTTACGCGGGTTCGAAGGAGTCTGTGTCATCTCATACTCAAACAGTCATTACGGTCATGTGCATCTCTGGTGAAGGTCTTGGTGCAAGCAGGAAACAGATGATGTCGCGTGCTCATACAAACAACCTCCTAGGACACATGCATGTCGCTCGAGGAGTCTTGAGAGGTCTGCCTCATCCAAAACACAATCTCTCAATGAGTCACAATTTTTTGCAAACGAAGCTGTATTTTGTTTTGGAGGTCTTCTTTCTTTTGATATGCAGAGTTGACTCATGAGGCTCTAAGAAGTTGGAAGTCTCGATCCAGGGACCAAGGGATCAACATGGAAGCACGGACAGAGCGGAGTTAAGGGACAAAGGTGGAGAAAACATCCGATGCAGCATTCAGTTTGGTCATTCAATCGAGCTCTACTCTAGTACATAGGACAAGGGAAACATATCCCACATGAGTAGCTCAATAGCAAGTTGCAATGTGTATAGCTCGACAGGCCAATCGCCCTACGATAGTGATGACTGCAGAAGGTTTCACGGGACAAACTACTGAATACCAGAGCAACGCGCGGAGAACGCCGTCTTGGTGACGTACGTGTACCTCAACTCTTTTGCGAGCCAATGGATCAGCGAATTTTGCTTGTCACAAGTGCTCGTCAATGAGATACAAGGATGTGAAGAAGTCGTGAGGAAACTGATTGTAAACAAGAAGCATCTAGATAATCGAAAAACCCTGTAGTGATGTAGATAGACGTGCAGTGTTTCGAGCAAATTTTCCAGACGACATGAAGTGAAAAGTTGCTGACCAGAAGCGACAAAGCGATCTCGGCGATCCCCACCACCGAATAACGGACCAAGGAGGACACAAAGATGAATCATAATCGCACGGACACCATTCTCCAGCTGCTTACAAAAAAGCGTCGGCACTCACATACCTATCCTGTCAAATCACCAACATCTCCATATACACCCATACAACATGTGTCCCACAGTCGACGACGGCGCTCCTGCCACCAACGGTGTTCAAGCCAATGGCTGTAAGTGATTGAAGGCCTGTATCACACTTTTCCTTCACTAACAGGCTGCACAGCTCACGATGGCTTCACCAAGTTCGAGAGCGAGAAGGTCGCAAAGCACACAGTCAACAAGAACCCCTACCAGCCCGTAGGAGACTTCTTGTCAAACGTGTCAAACTTCAAGATCATTGAGTCAACGCTGCGTGAGGGAGAGCAGTTTGCCAATGCCTACTTCGACACCGAGACCAAGATCAAGATCGCTAAGGCTCTGGACGAGTTCGGCGTTGACTGCATCGAGCTCACTTCACCGTGTGCTTCCGAGCAATCGCGTCTTGATTGCGAGGCTATCTGCAAGCTGGGTCTCAAGGCTAAGATCTTGACTCACGTTCGCTGTCACATGGACGATGTCAAGGTTGCTGTTGAGACTGGTGTCGACGGTGTCGATGTCGTCATTGGTACCAGCTCTTTCTTGAGAGAGCACTCTCACGGCAAGGACATGACCTACATCAAGGTGAGCGGTGATGCCTGAGTTGCAATCTGTTCTTCGGCCGCTGACTTTGTTTCTCAGAATGCCGCCATTGAGGTTATCCAGTTCGTCAAGTCCAAGGGACTCGAGATCAGATTCTCGTCAGAGGACTCGTTCAGATCCGACTTGGTCGACCTTCTGTCGCTGTACGCTGCCGTCGACAAGGTCGGCGTGAACAGAGTCGGTATTGCTGACACCGTCGTACGTACATGGGAAAGAGCCACGACTGCGAAAATTTACTGACAAACGTCATCAGGGCTGCGCTTCCCCCAGACAAGTCTACGACCTCGTGAGAACTCTCCGTGGTGTCGTCAGCTGCGACATTGAGTGCCATTTCCACAACGACTCTGGCTGCGCTATTGCCAACGCATACTGTGCCCTCGAGGCCGGTGCCACTCACATCGACACCTCAGTCATCGGTATCGGTGAGCGTAACGGTATCACCCCTCTCGGTGGTCTCATGGCCCGCATGATCGTCGCCGACCGCGACTACGTCAAGGGCAAGTACGACCTGCACAAGCTCAAGGCTATTGAGGACTTGGTCGCCGACTCGGTCGAGATCAACATCCCCTTCAACAACTACATCACCGGTTTCTCCGCCTTCACCCACAAGGCCGGTATCCACGCCAAGGCCATTCTCGCCAACCCCTCTACCTACGAGATCATTGACCCTGCCGACGTATGTTTTGTCCACTGTCTGTACCCTGACTAAGCCTATACTAACCTTCCCCCTCTAGTTCGGCATGAAGCGCTACGTCCATTTCGCCTCCCGCCTGACCGGCTGGAACGCAATCAAGTCCCGTGTCGAGCAACTCTCCCTCACAATGACAGACGCCCAAGTCAAGCTCTGCACAGCCAAGATCAAGGCCCTCGCCGACGTCCGCCCCATCGCCATCGACGACGCCGACTCCATCATCCGTACCTTCTACTCCAACCTGCACAAGGAGACCGAGGAACCCCTCCTCCCCAACATGACCGAAGAGGAGAAGAAGAAGTTTGAGCAGAAGCAAAGGGAACTCGCCGGTGTTCCCGAGAAGCGCGAGCTCGAGGACAAGGTTGACGCCGAGGCTGAGGTTCCTCAGGCCAAGAAGACCAAGACTGATGCTGGTGCATAGATGTGCTTTGCTAGTGGTTGATGATCTTTACTTATCATTGACCTCTTGCTTGTCACTCTTCTTCAACACCATCTCATCCCGCCCTGAGAGGGACTTTTGGAAGCCGCCAATCCACATTGGAAGGGCGAAAAAGAAAAAAAGGCGTTCTGCTGCTTTTCCTTTTCTTTCATCTCATATATTTATCACGAAGGTCATGGGACACATCCGAAGGGGGAGTTTTTTCCTTTATGCATTTTTGTTATATCACGCCCCCCAAGCTTTGTACTTTTTTCTTTTCTTTTTTTTGCATCTAGATCTTATCTTGCACCCGTCTTCTTGTGAACAGAGAGGGTCGAATATGAAAATGAAATTTGCAAAAAACACTCTTCCTCAGTGGTATCATACCGTTACTGTAATGATTGTCGCTCATTTAATCAAAGCATACCGACCATGGTCGCTGCACAATGTATTCGAAGATGAGGAAGAATAACTTTAGGATTCAACAATGTGCGACTGCCTAGGAGGGGAAGTAAAATACAAAAACAACGAAACCCAAGCCCAAACTTCTTTCTTCCAGTAAAGAACAACTGAAGCCTACCGAATGACCATGGCAGACTCCTTCTCCGCTCCGTGCAATCCCTCAAGAATGTCGCTCCCTCCAAGACTGCCCATAAGACTGATGCTTACTCCCACAGGCGTCAGTGGTCCATTGCGATCTGACGTCGGATCCTCGCTCCAGACCTCATGGAACTTGATGCTCGCCTCGCTCGAGGCTATGACCAGGCAGCCTTCTGCACTTGTACGTCTTGCATACCATGGTGTGCCTTCTCTTGCTGATGACCCTCCACTACCTTCGACATTCATTGATGCATCTGGTCCGCCTGGAAATCCGATGGCCCAAAGAGCACGTTCTTCATTTTGCTAAGGAATCCGAACGATACATTCACATGTCGGCCATGAGAAGACCGCCACACGGATAAGATGATCCGGCTGCGTGAATCCAAAGGTAGCAGCAATTTCCCGACGAGTACGACTCCAGATCAAGCTCGTCACTTGTGCCGAACAATCAATGGTTGCAAGTTTTGCTCCTGATGTGGTGTGGTAGAAGTGAATGCAACGGTCATTACTACCACCACCCGCTGCCAGTAACGATGGCTGCCACGGACAGAATGCCAATGCTTTTACTGCCGCATTCAGCAAGTAGCGGTGGTTTTCTCGGCCGGGCAAGATTCGTAATGCTTCGTCTTGACCTGACGGCGAGTTGTAGACATAATCGTGATGCACCATGATCAGAGGTGTTGTCTTTGCATCTTCGTAATGCAGAATCCGTCGTGTTTCGAAGATGAACATTGCGTTATCATTACCACCCGATGCAAAGTATTGGCCGTCAAGACTCCAGGCCAGTCCACAGATCTGTTGCGTGTGAACATCAAAGCGGGCAAGAACAGTCATGCTGCCAGACCAAGCAAAAATATCCACATCATTCTCGGGTGGCCACTCCACTGAATATAGGTAGACATGGCCATCTTCATCACCGACGAGAAGATACTCGGCCTGCACACTGGTTCTTGGATGCCTGGCGGATGCTCTACGGAAGGTCCAAGGGCTGAAGCAGACACACGATATTGCCGAGCGATGAGTGTAATCGAGTCGTGGGCCCAGTTCCGATGGAGACCAGAGTGATATGTGCCCATCGGCTCGACCAACAGCTAATATGGACTTTCCGCCTTCTGTTGACGAGAACGAAAGCGATGTGACATGCCCAGAGAATGGTGGTGACAGGTTGTCCGGGGTCTCGACTCCTCGACTCTCGGACCAAGTATACACCTGCGTTCCGAGACCGACGGCAAGACACTTTGCAGTATCCGAGTATGCCAAGAGAGAACAGTAATAGTCGTCGCGGAGAGCCGGCGCATCTAGGACTGTGTGATAGGTCAGCATTGATGAGAAGTCAGGTACAGACGGGTAAACATATCTGAAAGGAATGATCGGAACAGTCTTCTTTGGTCTGGTGCGTGGACGGTACACTATGTCCAGCATGGGTCAGCTATGGCTTGCGTGAAGCAGCGAACAACTCACGTGGAGGAGAACCAGGTTTCGTCCATGCATTGTCCCGCCAGATAGTCGGGCCAAAGCGAGTAGTGTCGATGTTGGGTGAGCTTACAGGAGATCTTGGACCAGATCCATGGTCCAGTACTCGGTTGGCTTGATCAAAGTCCATCGCAGCACCCACACGTTTTCCATGCATGTGTAGCCAATCAGGATTGTCCTGCACGTTGTCGGAGAAATCGCATCTGACCATAGGCGCGTTCGTCCCGCTGGTGGTGTGACCACCTCTACCGTTGCTCGTACTTCGAACTCCGTCCGTTGGCATTGCTGAAGATGGCCCTGCAATATTCCATGCACCACCTTGACCCATCTCCCGAACAGGGTCAAAAAGATCGACACGGCTAGTCATGAACGAGGTCGGAGCCCGAAAGAGTCGGGGAACATCTGGTGATGCAGGTTCTGGTCGAGTGACCTTTGTTCTTGCTCCGAAGGCATCAAGGGCATGAGATTCTCGACGATTCCATCTCTCATGGAAGCTCAATTCTTGCGGTGGACTGGAGGTCATGAAGCGTTCTCGAGCGTGGAAATTGGGATCTCTAGCGAAAATAAAGCGATCGGGTGCTTTCGACGGCCTGACATTCGGGCGATATTGATGCATGCGTAGAGACGGCCGACAAACGAGTGGATCGACTGGCTGAGGTGTGTAGACGACATCTTCCATAGGGTCACTTTCTGGAAGGTCATGGTCGATATCGATATCCATGTCATCATTACATCCATCTAGAAAGGGGCAGACAGGTGGTAGAGGTGCTGGCTTGACAGAGATCGGACAGACGCGACGGTCCGAACGACGAGTGGCCAGCCATGAGCCTGGAGCCGGGTTCGAAGGTTGCTAAGTCTTTGAAGCGGACTGAGCACCGAGTCTGATGTTCTCACTGGACCTCTGCTGAGATGAAAACATGATGCGACCATTTGCAGAGGGTTGAGCGTTTGAGAGGGCGACGGGGACGGAAAGAGGATAAGGCATGGTCAAGGCAGATGAAACCAACGGCGCTTGGGAGTGGTCTCGGGAGGAATAGTGCGGTGAGAAGCAGAAGTCCTGCGTTGGTTGGAAGAAATATCAATGGGATGAGATGGGATGTGGAAGGGCTTCGGCTTTTGCTTTTGCTTTTGCTTGGATGGATGCAGAGTGAAATGTAAAGACAGGTGCTTGAAGAAGGTGCGAACAGGATAACGCGCTTTCACTCTCACGGTGAATGGCCCGACTTTGACGTCCTGATTCGACTCAAAGAAGCGACGATGTTTCGTTCGAGGCTTCTTGGGAGGTGGATTCTTGGGATGTCGAAAGTGGTGCCTCCGGTTTGAAGCATCCGCCTTCGCACGCATGAAACAAGCTAGACTTTATTGCTACACCAAGCAACCACACATATCAAGATACTAATAGGAATATGAGTGTAAGTGACAGTGAATGAGCGAGAGGGCGAAGGTGGGAGCTGATGAATGTTCAGCACGGCGTGCCCCGCGTCGCGGTCGGCGAGAAGACGGAAGCCTCGCGCAGGAAGGAGCTGAAGCAGATTGAAGCGTACCAGGGCCTGGTCGACAATGTACAAGCAAAGGTGATCATCTTGTCCCTGATATTCAGCTATATCCCAGATCTCTGACCATGTCGGCGACAGATCAAGGCAGAGGAATACACGGCCGAAACGCTGAGCTTGACGTCTGCGCTGCTCAGCCAGAACCCTGAATACTACACCATCTGGAACCACCGCCGACTCGTCCTCCAACATGTCTTTGCCAAAGAGATCCACTCACCGCCAGCTGAAGATGCTGAGTCGAAGCCACCGCCAGGCCTGACGCCAGCCCAACACGAAATTACTCTCCTGATCCGCGAAGACCTCGCTTTCCTCCTCCCGTTGCTCAAGCAATTCCCCAAATGCTACTGGGTCTGGAACCATCGCGCATGGCTCCTTCAACAAGCCTCGCAGTACCTGCCTGTCACATCAGCCAAGCGCCTGTGGCTTGAAGAGATGGCCCTGGTCAGCAAAATGCTCAGCTACGACTCGCGCAACTTCCACGGTTGGACCTACCGCAGAGAAGTCGTCAAGTCCATAGAGCTTCTCTCCGCCCAGGAACAACTATCGGCCCTTGAGCTTGACGACAAGACAGAAGAGAAGAAAGAGAAGAAGCCAGATCAGTCAATGACCGAGTCCGAGTTTGCATATACCACTAAGATGATCAACACGAATCTGTCAAACTTCTCCGCCTGGCACAACAGACTACAGCTGATACCCAAGCTCTTGAAAGAGAGAAACGCAGATCCTGCTGCGCGCAGGAAGTTCCTGGACGACGAGTTCGAACTCATCATCACTGCTCTTTACACCGATCCTGTTGATCAAAGTCTATGGTTCTACTACAACTACCTCATGACGAATCTGTCTCCCAAGACGTCTCCTGAGTTGAGAATCGTCGCTGATCTGACAAACAAACATCGCATCGACTATCTTGACACACAATTCGATCTGCTTAAAGACATGCTCGAGGATAACAAGGACTGCAAGTGGATCTATCTAGCTCTGGTCACATACACGCCCGAGTACCTCGAAATTGACGCTGGCAACAAGAAGATCACTACACTCGAACTGTCAGACTGGCTTGACCAACTCGATCAACTAGATCCTTTGCGAAAGGGTAGATGGTTGGACCTGAGAAAGTCGTTGAATCTATAATGCCTCTAGATACCTTTGATCATGCAACTTTAACTTATGTACACGAAAAGTTTTGAGCGCTACTTGCTCGCTCAAGCCTTCCATCTGAGCATCGTGACCGAATGCTTGGGGAAAGTGAACTCGCCCTTGCTGTCCCATTTGGTTTCCTTGATGACAACCTCCTCCTCGTTGCCGTTCGTGTTGGCAACCATGGGGTGATCGCCAGTGACAGTGTAAACAGTGACCGAGTCGCTGCTGACACCCTCAAGCTTGGTAGAAAAGTCCTTGCTATCGCTGACGTTGACGACAGCCATACTGACAATGCCCTCTTCGTTGATGGTAGCAGAAACATCCAACCAGGGAGTCTCGATAGTACCACGGATCCAGCTGGGCTCAGTCTCGCCCTCGTACTCGCCACAGCGAACATTGACAGCCACGGTCCAGCCGCGCATGTACTTTGAGAACAACAGTAGAGGCCACCAAGTCGTCTGCTTGAGAATACCCTCCTTGGTGGTCATCAGAGGAGAAATGACATTGACACTCTGAGCAATGTTTGCCATGCCAATGTACTTGGCTTGACGAATGAAGACATTCAACCAGACTCCGACAGCCAGAGCATCAGAAAGCGTATACTTCTCCTCGGCACCAATGTCACCAGGGGCACGAACAGGGTCCCAAACATTCCACTCGTCAAAGCAGATGGTAGGTGCGGGAACCGTATACGGCACCTTGTTCTCGATCCTCACCAGATCAATCAAGCCTCCAGTAATCTCAATAGCACGCTCAGCACTACGCGGCGCTGTTGCGTTCTTCAAGTGGTCGTTTGAAGCTGTGTAGATGTGGATACTGTGCATGTCGATGAGAGAGGCTGTTGTGCTGCCGCCCAGAGTGTGAGTATCCCATTTCACGCATTCCTTGAGGACGTAGCTGTCCCAGGTGCTGTAGCCGGTTTCTCCGCAGAGGATGAGGATTACACTGGGGTCTAGCAGTTTCATGGCTTTGGCCCATTGGTAGGCCTTGTCTGCGTATGCTTCCTTGGTCATTTGACCGACTTGCCAGGGTCCCCACATCTCGTTTCCGAGAGCCCAGTATTTGACCTGGACAGAGTCAGAATTGAAGGGTTTCAGCTCAATAAGTTCCACTCACGTTGTATGGCTTATCGCGGCCATTCTTGCGTCTAAGGTTGGCGTAGTAGGTGTTCTTGTCAGAGTTGCAGTACTCCAACCAGCCGAGAGCTTCGTCAAGTGTACCAGTGCCGAAGTTGAGAGCAAAGTAAGGCTCGGTGCCAACAACCTCGCACCACTTCAGAAACTCATCAGTTCCGAACTCGTTGCTCTCCTCGCCAAGCCAAGCAAGTTCAGGTCTACGATGGTCAACTTCGTCCGAACAATCTAGTAACTGATTGCATCTCACCTAACAGGTCTTTGGTCCTTAGGGCCAACACCATCGAGCCAGTGGTATGTGGCTACAAAGTTGCCACCGGGATATCTGACAACGGGGCAGTTGAGGTCCTTGAAGGCTTCAATGACATCCTTGCGGAAGCCATTCTCGTCTGAAAGAGGGCTACCAGGTTCGTAAATACCGCCGTAGATACAGCGTCCCATGTGCCTTTGGAGATGTCAGATGGATTTCTTGATATCACACGTAACCAGATTTGGGATATGGTGAACGATTCAAGTTCATGGGAATTTACATACTCTGTGAAACCTCCATAGACATTGTCATTGATCTTTGCGATCTTGTTAAGGTGGTTAACCGAAACCACAGGGGTCTCAGTATCCGGGATCTTGGTAAAGGTGGCCATATTGAAAGACGGGAAAGGACGATCAGGTGGTTTGCAATATTCCGTCCGCTTTCACAAGTCCTCTGGTCTTCAACAAGGAAACAAAGCAAGCCAAAGGAGGTACGGAGAAAAGATACCTACTGAATTCCAGGAAAGCTTCAGTCCTAAATCGTCCTTCCTATTCACCACATGATCACAAGTACAAGGAGGAGCAAATTAATCGTGGCCCACAGTTTCACCTCAGGGCTTCGGCATCTCTGCTATTCAGGCGTGTAGCGAAAGGGCCGAGTCGCTGCAAGAACTCTGATGCTGCAGGATGCATGTTACAACTCGCCAATAGAGTTGCTGCTTTACTCGTAATTAACCGCGATGGCGCTTCGTTGTGCGGTTAATGGTCTGGTGATCGTCTATATTCAAACGGTACTGACTATCAGATGTTCAAGTCGTTCGCCAAGGCGCGAGATCCTCCATGGCTCCTTCTCGAGATGAGATGGGACAACTTGGCAGGTACGCGGTGCCGAAAATGACCGGAAGATTTGGCTGATGGTCGGTAGATACGGTTGATGTGCACAGCCTTGCCCAAGAACAGCTCTGATACCGAACTGTTCAGCCTTCGAAAGTTGATATGCTGATTAGGGTTTCACGGCATGATAGAGTTCTGTGTGGAGTTTCTCCGGCCGGCGCCTTTACCGACTCCATGTTTTCTCCTCCACTCTCCACGCAACCTGCACCACACTACCCCACATCACCGTCTACTTGACCTCGATCTAAGCCGTTATGGAAGCTCTAGGTTCGAATAGGCGACACAAACCGACTGTTAGATGTATGGGGAGTCCCGCCGGGGAGGCGTCTCCCAGATGTTTGTAGCGCCACCCACGAGACCTAACCACTGCATCGAGCTGATGAGATGTGAGTCTTGTTGCAATAGCGGCATCAATATCTGCCGTAGACAAGGAATGCGTCCGGTTGGACGGAATGGCAGCCTACTGTTTAGATCGCCCATGAGTTATATATCAGAGCAACAAGCCCCCCATGGGGACTGACTCTTTGATCATCATCCCTTCTCCACTGTTTGTTTCTCTATACTCACATACAGTCATGGCTCTTCCACCAAAGTGGTATCAGTTCCTCGTCTCAGTCTTTGCCTCCTTGGGCTCAGTACTTTACGGTTATGATCTCGGTGTCATTGCTGGAGCCATTGGCTCCAAGTCCTTCAACTGGGAATTCAACCCCAATGCCAACGAGACTGGTGCTGTCGTCAGTGTGTTCACTGGTGGTGCCTTCTTCGGCGCATTCTTCGCCGGCCCCATTGGTGACAAGCTTGGTAGAAAGATGACTATCTTGATCGGTTCCATCGTTTTCCTCATTGGTGGAGCCCTCCAAACTGCTGCACAAAATCTCCATTACCTCTATGCTGGTCGTGCCATCGCTGGTCTTGGGTGAGTTACTTCGAAAACAAGGGCCTCATCGAATAGTCACTAACCTCGTTATAGTGTCGGCATGCTTGTCATGATCATCCCCCTGTACCAAGCCGAATTGGCTCACCCCAGTATCCGTGGCCGTGTTACATCGTTGCAACAGTTCATGTTGGGTATCGGTGCTTTCGTTGCATCCTGGGCCGCCTTCGGTTGCTACACCTCATACGGAGACCGCGACAGCAGGCAATGGAGAATCCCCTTGGGTATCCAGATGCTCCCCGCCGTTTTGCTCGCAGCCCTTATTCTGTTCTTCCCTGAATCTCCCAGAGTACGTATCTCGTCTTCGTAAAGTACGACATTCCTCTAACATACAACAGTGGCTTCTTTCCAACGGACACACCGAGAAGGGTCTCCAGACTCTCGCCAAGCTCCACTCCCACGGCAACACTCAAGATCCCTGGGTCGTCGCTGAGTTCGAGTCTATCCAAGATGCTGTTACCTACGAGAAAGAGCACGAGGCCAAGTCATACGCAGAGCTCTTCACCAACAAGTCAAGCTTCCGTCGCTTGTTTATTGCCGTCGCTCTCCAGGCTTCAGTTCAGATGACTGGTGTATCCGTCATTCAGTACTACAGTGTTGAGATCTTTGCACAGATCGGTATCTCCGGAGACGACACCCTCAAGTACCAGGCCATCTCTTCTCTCATCGCTCTGCTGGCACAGTTCTGTTGTCTGATGCTCATCGACAAATTCGGTCGTCGCTGGCCTCTTATCCTTGGTAACATCGGTAACGCTCTCTGCTTCATCGTCGCTACCTGCCTCCTCGCCAAGTTCCCTCCGGATGCCGAGAACCCATCAAACTCCAATAAGGGCGCCGGCTGGGGCTTCATCGTCGTCGGATGTTGGTTGTACAACTTCTCCTTCTCGGCCACCTGTGGTCCTCTGTCGTGGATCATCCCTGCCGAGATCTTCGACACCAGAACACGTTCCAAGGGTGTCTCCATCGCCACCATGGTCTCCTTCGCCTTCAACACCATGATCGGTCAGACCACCTCTGTCGCCATCAAGGCCATCGGCTGGCAATGGTACATTGTCTTCATCGTGTGCAACTTCACCAACGCCCTCTTCTTCTGGGCCATCCTTCCCGAGACCGCCGGCCGCCCTCTCGAGGAGATGAACTTCCTCTTCACAGAAGCTCCTCTGTTTGTTCCTGGAACTGCCGCTGCTGGTCGCAAGGGCTTCGCTACTGGCGAGCTCGAGAGACGTGTCGAGGAGGTCGAGAGAAAGGGTTCTATTACCATTCATCATGAGGAGACCGAGAAGGTTTAGGAGGTCTTTTGGTGTGATGTTCTAGAGCCTACGTGTTTATTACACTGGCTAGATAATTTGAACGCATGAATGAAGATATGAGTTGTTAATTATGCATTGATCCTTCTTCTATTTATGCCCCTCGTGACGTCTGGTATGCGCGGTCATCTGTAGCCGTAAATTTGACTCATGCATGAAGTCTTTATTTCATTCAAGACTTTGCGATAACAACTTTCTGGAGGTCGCGACTATATCGCTCTCAGCTCCAACGCGGCCTCTTGAATCAGCTGTCGAGAGGCAGGATGTTTTTGGTAAGTAACAGGACTTGTGTCCAGAGAGAGCGCGCAAAGGAGATGCTCTCTCCGGACAATCTGAACAATCTGAACACTCTGTGCCTTTCATCAACTGTGTCCAAAACCTTGCTTGCTAGAAAGAAGAGATCAAAATCATTTACAAAGCGTGTGTATACATAATATTCTATCGTCAAATGTGTGATCTGTATAAAACTGCGAGCACCCCGGCTGTTCAACCCAGATATCGTGTCTAGCTTGCTTTCCTAGCCCGATGATGTAAATTTCTCGCTAAGAGTCGATGCTCAGAATAGAGGTGATGGTGTTCTCAAAGGCGATTTCAAATTGGTTATGCGTGGTGCGCCGGGCGCTAAGAGTTGTGCGGAAGAGGATGGGATGGGCGAGTCGTATTTATGAGATGGTGGCGATGTAAAGGCGCAAGGTGGTGTCGAGGGGCGATATTGGGTCAGGGATGCAGGATAGGGTGCGGATGATTGCGAGGGCTCGGAGTAGAGTACAAAATCGTGTCCGGGATGCTCGATGCTTTGGCGAATTGTTGAATCACTATGATATTGTTCTTGGCCGCTGTTTCTTTGAGAGTTTTCGGCAGTATTTTGTGTATATGCCTGTGGACCGGATTCCTTTTTTACTGGTCTCGACGGATCGCATCCAGACAAGAAAGTTGTGAGCTCATAGAGCGACTGCTCGATCACGCATGCCTCGGAGGTAAGCTGTTCCGGCCAGTATGACTCAAACGCATCCCAGAGCTGAGTAGCTATTTTTTTGTGACGATTTCTTTCATGCCATTCGGGAATTGCATTACCGAGCATTGTATGGCATTTGACAGCGTACAAGCAAGGCAGGAGCGGCTCTTTCAGTAAGCTGCGTGTCTCTTGAACACACTCTGCAAAAGCGTCTCTCTGGTAAAGATCATCTAAATTCTTCAGCCGATTGCTCCACTCAGCGCTGGTGGTTGCTGCCATCTTTGTTATAGGCTACAAAAAACTGTGGAATATGCTGTTAAGCTACTCCAGCAGCAGTTTTGACGCAGAGGACAGGATGACTCTAAATTACACTGGTGGCTCTGTGATGAACTCGGGGTTCAGATCGACTGGATAGTTCGAGGCGATAAAGCGAAGGTGGGTGCGACGAGCGCAATACGGTGGTGGAAAATTGCTGATGGGATATGTAATGAACGCTGATGAAAGAGACTGTGCGACTGCTTTTTATTTCGAAAAACCCGTCTTGTGAGTCAAGCTATTCGGTCTGCTTGCCATGTGCTTCACGGTGTATTGAGCGTGGCTGTATGCGCATATTTGGTCATTTGTCTCAGAATCCCTCATGGAACTGCCAAAACCGGAGCGTCTGTAGGTCGAACACTGCCATCAGCACCCTTATAAAGCGTTAGCACTGGTGAAAATGGCCATCGCACATGGTGTACCCTTTGTATACTACAACTATCATGTTTGGCGTCATGAGTGCCATGATGTGCTCTTTCGCGCTGTCTTTGCAACGCAACAACGATAGTGAAATGAACCAGCCATGAGATTTATCCAAGACATTCCGGGCAAGGTTTGTCGATGGGACACTGTATGACATGTCTTGTCAATATCATCCTCGTTGTGCCATCGATGGCAGGAGCGAACGCATCGAACGCGCACGTGATGGGGACTGTAAGCTGGAACACACTCAGCGGGGAACAGTGCCTGCCACTTACTGGATGCATCGGATGGTAGATCGAAATCACTCTCTGTGTGCTTATGTGCGAGCTCAAATTGCTCGTGTAGAATGGCAAGGCATCAGACAAATAACTGACGACGCTGGGCAGGATGGAAGAAGACTCCAGCACAGATTGCTTGAGCGGTCGGTCAGGCTGTGCCTTGGTTCTGAAGGGCTATTTCTTATGGACGTCAATCGTAGAGGAAGACATAGCAACATAGTTAGCGGCTTGGAAGGGATATCCGAGAACAAATCATCGTAAGGCCAAGGGATGTCGAAACCCAGCATTTGTTTGTCGAAGGTGATCCCCAGCTCTTTGTGGCCTAGTATGGATATCTGACGGCGATTTACTGTTGTGCGTCTCTTGTGCATCGTAGCAAGATCATTTGTTGTTGCTTCTGTCAGAAGCTCTTTAAGCAGAGCGAAGAAGTCACTCAGCAGATCAGTATTTCCATGCTCTCATCAGCCCGTGTTGGGGTGGACGTTGCTTCACGAGGCCACCGAGTTGATGACCGATTTTATCAGGCAAGCAAGCAAGTGATGTTCGTCGTTCGGCGAATGTGTCCAATCTGACAAAAAAACGTCCTCGTCGCTCAACCCGTCATTTCCCGACCAGCCGCGAACCTTGCGGGGTGGCTGGGGATTTTTGACACACGCTCACGTGCACACTTTAATCGAAGCCTCCCGTCTTGAGGAAGCAGCGGCTCAAGTCCTGCGACTGCATCTCTTGAACATGCTTCGCTTCACTTCGACGCCCTGCAAGACTGCGTCTCGATTCTTACCTGCATATTAACAGCATGTCGAGAGCATGGCAAAATCTTCACCATCGCCTCGGCTATCTGTCACGCCAGTAACAAAACTCTCTTATCACTTGGCAAGGCATACCAAGACTGGCAGTGCATGTTGCCCAGAGAGTCGGTTCGCGGATCCCCCCTCAACAGCACCAATCGTTGTGAAACTTTTGTTTCCCTCCGAGTTCATCCTGATAAGCTGGCAGAGTTTGAACGGTCTCGGCCACTTTTTCGAGTAAATGGTCACATTTCAGCGTCACATCAATTCCTTCCGTGAAGATTCGCCGTCGACAGACTTCGCGGTAGGGCGTCCACGGCGTGACAGGGCGCATTCCTGGCTTGCAAGTACATCCTTGGCGCTTACAAGTAACAATGTGATAACACTTGGGGTCATGGAAAAGGAACATCTTCAATAGTCCACCGGGTGACCTCTCCTTTGGCTGATAAGAAGAAATATCTCTTCAAGAAAAGCCATGGCGCTCTGGGCAAAGATATCAACGTAGACTCAATTGCTTCTAATAACCTCTTTGTATCCCTTTCGTCAAGTGCTCCTCCCTCTCTCCTCTCATCCTTCAGCGCACTAGAGATTTTCCATTAGTGAGAGATTGCTCTTTCTGGCGGAAATCCTGGTCCCCACGTTGACCAATTGCTGGGCATCTTGCTTTTCATCCTTTTCCGTACGTAATACCTCCTCATTCTCCAACGTACCGGTCCTGCTTTAAAAGAACCCCAGATCTGATCACATTTCTTCTCCAGATTCCCCACAAACCCCACATCTTGAGCATCTGGTAGTACCATCTTCATCATGGCTTCCTACGAGAAAGGAGGCGCCGATCCTGAGATCGCGAAGGGCGGCTATGAGTATGACAACCAAGACATTACTGCCGTCAAGGAGGGAACTACGAACGAGATTCCTGGAGAGCAGCTCCAGCGTGGTCTTCATTCTCGTCAAGTCTCTATGATTGCTATCGGTAAGACAGAGTGACCCTCTGGAACGCGACGTAAACTGATCAGACATAGGTGGTGCACTCGGTACTGGCCTCATTATCGGAACTGGCAAGGCTCTTGCCCAAGCTGGTCCCGGATCTATCTTGATCGCGTACAGCTTCGTAGGACTTCTTGTTTGGATCGTCATGGCCGCAGTGGTATGCTACCTTCTTTGCTATTTTAATGAGATTATTCAAGCTAATAAATTCTCAGGGTGAAATGGCTGCTTGGATTCCTGTTGCCGGTGGTTTCTCTCCTTTCGCTACTCGTTTCTGCGACCCTGCTCTCGGCTTTGCTCTCGGTTGGACGTACTGGTTCAAATACATCATCGTCACGCCCAATCAGTTAACGGCTGCGGCACTGGTCATATCGTATTGGGTCGACGCAGACAAAGTCAATCCGGGTGTCTGGATTACGATCTTCTTGATTGCTATCGTTGCGATCAACTATCTGGGCATCCGCTTCTTCGGTGAATTCGAATTCTGGCTCTCGTCTATCAAAGTACTGGTAGTTTGCGGCATGATCATCCTTTCTCTCGTTCTCGCTCTTGGAGGCGGTCCAGACGGCGACAGGAAGGGCTTCAGATATTGGAAAAACCCTGGTGCATTTAAAGAGTACAAGGGCGAGGGTGCAACTGGTCGTTTCCTCGGATTATGGAGTTCGATGGTCACAGCCGTTTTCGCCTACCTTGGAACCGAATTGGTCGGTGTCACCGTTGGTGAAGCAGAGAACCCTCGCAAGACCATCCCTAGAGTCAGTAAAAGCCTGCCATGTTACTGCGATCAAGTCACTAACCATATTCGCAATACAGGCCATCAGATTGACCTTCTTCCGTATTGTCTTCTTCTACATCTTGTCCGTCCTTCTGGTCGGTATGATCGTTCCCTACAACAGCCCTCAGCTTGCCTTTGCTACCAAGCAATCCAACTCTGCCGCTGCCTCGCCTTTCGTTGTCGCCATCCAGCTTGCTGGTATCAAGGGATTGCCTGGATTCCTGAACGCCTGTATCTTGCTTTTCGTCTTCAGTGCTTGCAACTCTGATCTGTACATTGCCAGTCGTACTCTCCACGGTCTCGCTCTCCGTGGTCAAGCCCCTAAGTTCCTGGCCAAGACCGACAAGCGTGGTGTTCCTTACTACGCCCTTGGTCTTTCGACCTGTTTCTGTCTTTTGGCCTACATGAACGTCTCCGCAAGCAGCAAGGAGGTCTTCGGTTACTTCGTGAACTTGACTACCATCTTTGGTCTGCTCACCTGGATTTCCATCCTCGTCACCCACATCTACTTCCGCCGCGCATGCAAGGCCCAAGGTGTCACCCCCAAGCAATTGCCTTACGCTGCTCCCCTAGGAGCATGGGGTTCCTATTTCTCGCTTTTCTGGTGCTGCTTGATTGCCCTGACCAAGAACTTTGCCGCCTTTACTCGCGATCCCAAGACCTACGGCAACTTTGACTACAAGAACTTCATCACCGGGTACTTGGGCATTCCCCTTTACCTCATCCTCCTCTTCGGCTACAAGTTTGTGAAGAAGACCAAGGGTATCAAGCCCCACGAAGCTGATCTATTCACTGGTAAGGATGTCTTTGATCGTGATGAGGAGTATTGGAAGGCCGTTGAGCATGAGAAGGATGCGAAGCGTGATGGAAGCTGGTTCTACAGAACTTTCCTCTCTTGGCTGTTCTGAGCTATTCGCTTTGCTAATGATTGGGCGCGGAAGGGAGATGAGGTTGATTTCCTTGTTACGAAATGTTCATCTCATAGGTTACGATATTGTACACTTTCGCTATGAAAGCGGTAGTCTAAAAACTCGAATCTCAAATGTTGTTATGATCACGCTACTATAATATTGAGCATCGAATCCAAAAGTTTTCATGACACAATCGGATCCCCGTGGCTGGTAAGGCCACATCTAAGCCTGTAAAAAGGCACGAAGTTTTTGGTATCATCCAAGTTGTCCGGAGAAAGCCTAGAAAAGACACGCTCTCTCTGGACGAGTCTTCGTCACGAAAAAACATTCTGCATTTTGACAGCTAGATCAAAGAGGGGCTGGAAAGGCTGAGAGCTCGATAACAGCAACATGTGCCCCTGAATCCAGGTCATTATCAATCATAGAACTTCTGATGTACTCCGGCAATAATCTCGCCTTCTCTTCTTTCATCAAGACCCGTTCTGAATCTATGATCTTTGGCAATTCTCGCTCTGGCCCACCCTATGTGCACTCATTAGCAAGCCGCTCGTTAGAAAGTTGTTAGAGGATGTCATTACCTTCAGCAGTGACGCCTCTTGGCACATCTTCGGTGCTAGATTGTAAACCTAGACGCTGCAATAGAGGGCTCTTTACAGGTGCAAGCTCTACGTCGGCTTCAGGGCGTGCGAAATATATCAGACCTAGTCTAGGCTTATCGGCCTGATCAGGTGGAGGGCGGATGACTCGGTGGACGGTCGACTTCAGATAACCGCCACTTAGGAACTCCAGTGCATCTCTAAAGGGAAGGTAGAATTAGCAAAGTCCTTTAAACGAGTGAGATGCGGTACTTGTTCAACAAGCTGGCCCACACATTAAGTTCGACATTAACGAGACGTTGTCCTAGACCCCGTCTCATCGATGCTAATTAATTTTGCAAGGCCAACTCGCTGTCTTTGTACCCTCAGCTTACGTACGCAACATTCACAATGATGGTGTCTTCGAAAGACTTGACGTACTTCCAGCCCTCAGGCGTCTGTACCTGGAGTCCCGAAACGGGCTGATGGAAGAGGAAGGTCAAGGTATTGTAGTCCGTATGACCCTTTGCCCAGATGTTGTTGACGGCGGCATCTTCTGCTTCAGTGCGTGGAAAGTATTTCATGTAGCGTAGGTATTCCAGGCCCCTAGCTTCGTACCTATGTCGACTGGCGAAGTAATTCTCATCGATCTCCAAAACATAGGCAAAGAGGCGTAGTAGAGGCAACAGCACTTGATTATGCACATGCTGAATGCTGTCAGTGCTATGCGTATATAGGGCCAGTAACAAGTCTTACCAACGAGAACTCCTTGATTTCATCAAAATGGTCTTGAATCAGTTTGGGATGGGACCTCTCGTGCTCAGGCGTAAATTTGGGGATGTTGTATCTCTCATCATTGTCTCTTGCTCCAAGTTCACCTGTTGAGCGAGGCTTGTATCCGCGGAAGTCGCCAGCTTCAGTGTTTGCGATACATCGTAATTTCTCCTCGAGTGGAAGGTTGAAGAGCTCTCTTCCAATACTGTATTGTCGCTTGATCTGGTCTCCGGTCAAGCCATGCCCTTTGACGTAAAAGAATCCTGATGCTGTTAATACAGATTTCGATAGATCATCGTTGGTGCGATACCATTTTTGTTGACAAACGAGAGCACTTGGGATGCGAGCTCCTGCTTGCCCTGAGGGTCGTTCAGACGCGAGATATCAAGAGCATCAAGATCGGCATATTCCACTATGTTCCATCAGCGACATAGGACGCAGAGGCGTAGAGTCTTGACCAGAACCGAGCTCTCAGCCTGCCGAGGTACCACTGTCACTAGCCATCAAAAGGCACGATGTTTTTGATATTGACACGATCGTCCAGAAGCGCTTACGAGTATAGCTCTCAGTGGACATTTGTTGAGTATCAGAAAGCATCTTGCCTTTATGCAACTAGATCAGAGACCCTCAACGGGCGAGGGGGCGTGATCTGGTGCTGTCTCTCTACAGCGACCCAGGCCTACGAATAGCTTACATTGATGTTCTGTTCCCAGAGGATACTGATACTGCGGAAGATATGCGGTTGATTGCGCCATTGAGCGACGGGGCGTCTTTCGAGCTTCGGAGGAAGGAGCTTTTCTGTTTATTACTCGAGCAACAGAAAGACCAACTTTTGTACAATTGTTCCAGCTGGGAGGAAGAACAGCTTACACAGATGGTGAAATATCACGCTCTCAGGCCGCCCTAATAAGGAAGCAATTTCCTGGCCGCATCTATGGCAGATATGCGAGCATGCGCATCCTTCATTGCACAATTGCGGAGTCGAAATGTCGTGATCGAACGAACACCCAATGATAAACGACCAATGTTCTCGCCGACACCGCAAACACAATGTAAATGGCTTTTGGGTATCCATAAGTAGGCATGTTCATGATTCAGGCTGTTGAAACCTAATGTAGACATGGCTCAACAGTTCATAGTCAGTAGTATCTGCCGTGATTTCATGCGATAAGAAGGACCATTAGTATACCTTGCGCACCTGCTGAATTCTTAGCAAACTTGGTTACCTGGAAATTTGAAGACAAAGCTGAACAAAGATGGCAGCTCTCGAGAAATCAGATGCGAAGATCGCAGCTTCGGTTCTGCCAACATCATCGTTTGAGGTCGATAGCACACCGGACACACAAGAAGAGAGGCGTTCACTACGACACCGCTTCCGAGAGGTCATCTGGGATAGCTGGGATAGATCACCCGAGGAACGAAAGTTCGTCTCAAAGATTGATTTCTTCATCTTGTAAACATATATTCATCAAGTCAGCATGAACACCCGCTGACCGGACCAACAAGGACATGGGCAGGTTTTACTTACTTCTCGAAGAATCTCAACCAGAACAACCTCTGTAAGTGACAATAGCCTTTGTCGAATTGCTCGAAGTTCTAATAGCGGGTGTATAGCCAACGCATATGTGTCTGGGATGAAAGAAGAGATCAATGTAGTCGGTAACCAGTACCAGACATTCACCACTATGTGGACAATGTAAGCAGAACAACATATACTACAAGCCCATCGCTGAACAAAGGCAGTGGTTATGTGATTTCTCAAATCCCAAGTCAGATGATTACCACACGCGTCAGGCTCTCTTGGTGGTGTCCATCCTGGGAGCTGTTTTGGGTCATCGTCACCTTCGCGACTGCCGCTGTCAAGACGCCCCACCAAGTTTACGCATGTCGATTCCTCGTTGGCTTTGCGGAAGGAACATTTTATCCGGTACGTCATGTTGTCACTTCCATCTACCAGATCAAAATATTAACGTCCGCTCAGGCAGTGCACACTGTGCTCGGAGGCTGGTACGTATTCAGGGCGTACAAATATTCTGTAGACTAGAGGAACACCACCAGTATCAAACTCATGTCGCCGGGCAGGGGCGGCTTTACACCCATCAAAAGGCACAATGCTTTTCGGACCAGCTTGCTCATCCACTGAGAGCGACCAATACATACGCTCTCTTTGGACAGAGCCGTGTATCTGAAAAGCATCGTGCCTTCTGATGGAGGTGTGACCGCCTCTGCTGGAGAACGGAGTGGGATGCTGACACGATTCCTTAGTGTCACCCTGTGGCAAGATTGCATCGTTATATCAGGGATATACTGACTGTGCCCATTCAGGTACACGAAGCAGGAGCTAGCCAAGCGAGCATGCATATTTTTTGCTTCCGCGTTCGTCGGCTCGATGTTCTCAGGTTATCTCCAAGCCGCACTTTATACCGGGATGGATGGAGTTCATGGTCTCTCTGGCTGGCGTTGGCTGTTCATTTTCGACGGCGTGATCACGTTCCCAATGGCGCTTTGGGGTAAGCATTCTCGAGCTGGCTGGAGTATGTACGGTGCTGATTTAAGTCGTAGGATACTATGCCTTGCCGGACTTACCAAGTAATACCAGGGTAAATTGGCTGACACCTGCTGAGAAAGAGCTTGCCCTATTGCGGATGAAAAATGCCGGAAAACAGCTCGATGAACCGATTACTTGGGTTGGTGTTGCAAGAGTCCTCAAGAAGTGGCACTTCTGGGTGTATACCGCCTATTACACGTAAGCAAAGGCCGCCAATCTGGGACAACCAAGGCTAACACGACACGTAGCTTCTTCATCTGCAGTGAGAACATCGGAGGGTACATGAACCTCTGGTTAAAAAGCCTTGATCGGTGAGTGAACTTGGCGTGGCCGACATAAAACGATCCTAGCAAGCACAGCAGCTGACACTTCTCGTAGTTACTCTGTCCCACAGATCAACACATACCCGACTGTAACTAATGCCGTAACCATAGTGACAACACTATGTTATGGTTGGGTCAGCGATGGCATAGGCTTGCGATCTCCTATCGTGTACTTCTCGCTCACGGTCTGCTTTTTCGCTGCCATGAATCTAGCAGTATGGGACGGTGTGCCATTCGGACTTAAATGGGCGTCCTTCTACCTGACGGGCTTTGCCCAAGGCTCAGGGCCAGTCTTCCTCGTAAGTTGTCTAGTGCATAGCCAGTGACATTAGTACTGATCCGATGCTACAGACAATGGTGAACGAGATCTGCGCGGGCGACAGTCTCGAGCGAAAGCTCATCCTCGGGTCGACGAATTCCATCGCATATGCTTTTAATGCTTGGATACCTCTGATAACATACGACACCAACTATGCGCCCAGATTTTTGATTGGTAATTCTGTTACGGTCGGATTGATTGTGTGTGCGGCTTGTACATTGAGTCTCGCTCTCTACCTCCAGAGACGTGATGCTGCAAGAAGCAAGAGGGCGATGGTGTAGATGAAACCTCGTCGTTATCTCTTATGCCTGCGTCTACCATGACCATACCTTTAGAAATGCACGATGGTTTTCAGATAGGAGTCAATCAAATCTTCGCGCAGGGCGTGTCTCTTTGGACCAATGCATTGATCTCAAAAAGACCTCGTGCATTTCTACAGCCTAGATTCGGTGGTGAGACGGGCCAATGAGGAAGCATGAACAAGATATGAATGCAGAGGGTGAACAACGATATAGTGACTGGACAATTAGTCGAAGAGGATTGAAGAGAACCACACCATCTTCTTCATGTATTTGCATGATCCGATTGGCATTCACATCTGCGGCAGTAAAAGATGAGAGTCAAGCTTGTGGCTTCCGGCGGCGGTCGCTAATTCTAGTCACGTGGTCAAAGCTTCGCACCCACGGATTAGCCGGAGTGCGAAATGCCAGCCAGCAAAGTTCGATTCTCTTTTGCTCTGGATAGCGCAGCGACCTCCGACGACGACAATCTCGACAAATAGTAAGAATTACCCTCATGCTGATGGTGTGAGGACGGGCTCTGTGGTATGGGTGATATGGCTTGCGACAATCTTCTGGCACTCGACGGCATCTACGGCTACGACGACAATCACGGCGCCTGCAGACACGTCTTGCACACGACTCGATCGATCACTCGCGACTGCGCGCACGCTGCATCAATCCATTGAGAGCATGACTGTCGCTGCGAACGCAACATGAGATGGAAATATATGCCCTCGTTGGCTTGAAAATTCTCTGCGCTGCCACCGCGCAGACCACAAAACGACGCCGAAAAAAACACACCCCCTCCGTCCCGCACACAACACAAAAAGCCCTTTCAACATCCAGAAGATTAGCGCAGCCATTTCGCACAACCTACAGCCCGCCCGAATGCCAATCAGCATTCACTTCTTCAGACCTCTCATACTGACCATCCCCTTAGAGCCACCATGAAGCTTAACATTTCGTACCCCGCCAACGGCTCGCAGAAGCTCATCGAGATTGAGGATGAGCGCCGTCTCCGTGTCTTCATGGACCGCCGCATGGGCCAGGAGGTTCCCGGTGACTCCGTCGGTGACGAGTGGAAGGGTTACGTCTTCAAGATCACCGGTGGCAACGACAAGCAGGGTTTCCCCATGAAGCAGGGTGTCATGCACCCCACTCGTGTCCGTCTCCTCCTCGCTGACGGCCACTCTTGCTACCGCCCCCG